>Ga0302320_10007323_pt1 | contig 24302 bp, 26 predicted proteins | sample Bog_T0_3_FD_202130 | JGI IMG/M metagenome (GOLD analysis project Ga0302320, IMG submission 202130) | Peat permafrost microbial communities from Stordalen Mire near Abisko, Sweden - Bog_T0_3 | ecosystem: Environmental > Terrestrial > Soil > Wetlands > Peat | place: Sweden: Abisko, Stordalen Mire...
TCCCCACGCACCCAGCCGGAATTGCTGGTCGCCGCCGGCCTTGCCTTCGACACGATTTCAACCACCGACCGCCTCGGCTTCTTTTTACACGCCGGTTACGCTATATGATTTATGGAATTGCTCTAAAACAAGCCTCTTCGGATGAAAACTTGCTGAAATTGAAAATTTCATGGAAAGGTGGCTGATCTCGTCTTTTACCTTTAACTAAATAACCAACCTGGCTTTGCTCTGGGTAGTTGACCTCATAAAGCAAAGGCACGCTGGTTACTTGTATGCCACGTTTGTTTAGCATTGCGAAAACAATAACATTTGACTGATGCTAACGCAAGAGGAAAATGCACTTTTGGATTTCGCTGCAAATTAAACTCAACCCGGCGGCCAGGCCAGATGGCGGCCGCCGAGGATGTGGCAGTGCAAATGCGGCACGGTTTCGCCGCCGTCCGCGCCATTGTTGATGACGAGCCGGTAGCCGCCTTTCAAATCCAGTTTCTTCGCCACCTCGGCGGCTTTGAGTAGCAGATGGCCGAGCAGTTTCTGGTCGTCGTCTTTTGCCTCGCCGATGCGCGGCACAAGCTTTTTCGGGAAAATTAAAACATGCGTCGGGGCCTGCGGGTTGATGTCGCGAATGGCGAGAACCAAATCGTCTTCATAAACGATGTTCGCCGGGATTTCGCGCGCGGCGATTTTTTCAAACAAGGTTTTGCTCATAATCCTACCGGAGGGATGAGTTATACGAGTCCCGGTTCAAAAGCAAGTTTGGGACTCGTGGAACTCATCCCTCCGAAATTTATTCCACCACCAGCGCGCACTCGTTTTGCTCCGGCTCGGCGGTCAGGCAGCCGCGCAAATACTCGACGATCTGGTCCTGCAATCTTTCGCAGCGATGGCTCCAGCGGCGCGCGCCGGCCAGCTGCTTGACGCAGCCGCGCAGTCCGCGGAAATGCACGATGCGCGGCGATTGGCGGAGCTGGGCGCGGAGTTCGTCGCGCAGGCGCGGGAAAAAGAAGAGCTCCAGGCTGTCGGCGGATTCGCGCGCGAGCCGGCGGAGGTCGGTCGCGCTGGCGTCCGGCGGGCGCGGCTCGATGCCGCCGGCGCGGATGACGAAGCCGAGTCCGCGCAAAACTTTTTCCAGCGCCACGGCGAATTCGCCGACGGTGACGGTTTCGCGCCGGAGTTCGCTCTTGAAATAATGGAACACGGATGCGGCGGCGTGGCGGAGCATTTCGGGCTCGAGCAGTCCGCCGGAATTGCCGGTGATCTCGAAGCTGATCATCTCCGCCGAGCAGGGGACGCTTTCGCCGTTGGCGAGCCGGAAGAGCAGGCAGTCGGATTGCAGCGCGATCATTTGGCGGCCTCCAGTTTTTTGACTTCCTGCACGAAGTCGGTGGCTTCCTGAAACCGGCGATAGACGCTGGCGAACCGCACATAGGCGACATCGTCCAATTCGCGCAAGCCGTCCATGACCATTTTGCCGATGAATTCGCCGGGCACTTCGCTCTCAAATTTTTCCGTCACGGCGGCGACAATGTGGTCCACCAAATCGTCCATCACCTTCGGGCTGACGGGCCGTTTTTGGCAGGCTTTTTTGATGCCGGCCAGAAGTTTCTCGCGGGAAAATTCCTCGCGCCGCCCGTCGCGCTTGAGCACCATCAAACCCTCGTGCTCCAGTTCCTCGTAGGTTGTGAAGCGGTGGCCGCATTTTTCGCACTCGCGGCGGCGACGGATGGTCGCGCCTTCACGCGAGACGCGCGAATCAATGACTTTGTCGTCCTGACAGCCGCATTTAGGGCAACGCATATATCCACTGCTAATTGTGGTCGCCAACTTGTAACCTACAAAGGTTTGGGGTGTCAAGAAATGGTTATGCACAAAAACAGCCCCGCGGGAACCAACAAAAATTTTGCGGTTGTGCATTTTGCGGTTTTTGGGATTACATTTCCCCATGCGCATCACCGGCGGCAACGCGGCACGGCGGATTTTGAAAGTCCCGAAAGGACTGGATGTCCGCCCGACGCCCGACCTCGTCAAACAGGCGGTCTTCAATTCGCTGGGCGGGCGGGTTGTCGGCGCGCGCGTGCTGGAATTGTTTGCCGGCTCCGGCGCATTGAGCCTGGAATGTTTGAGCCGCGGCTCGGCTTCGACGGTTTGCGTCGAGAAGTCGCATCGCCCTGCGGAATTCATCCGCGACAACGCGCGCGCCGCCGGTTTTGAAGAAGAGCTTGATGTGCGAACGCAGGATGTTTTTGCCGTGATCAATCAGCTTGCGGAAAGCGGCCGGCAGTTTGATTTGATTCTCGCCGACCCGCCTTACGGTGAAAAAAATGTGAATCGCCGTTCGGCTTCATTTGCCCAGCAACTGCTCGACAATCCGAACTTGCCGAAGCTGCTCGCGCCCGGCGGCAGATTTGTCCTCGGCCACACAAAACGCGACACACTGGAAACCGTTGCGCCGTGGACGGATGTGAAAATTCTCAAGCACGGCGATTCCGTGATGCGGTTTTTGGAGATTGAAACCGCCAGTCTGCGCTAATTTTTGCTGACGAAACGCCAGGAGTGGCGGTTAAAATTCAATCCGACGCTTCTTCCACCGCCTCGCGAATCGTCTCCTTGAATTTCTCAACGCCCTGGTCAAACGCGGCGGAAATCGGCAGCGGCGAAACTTTTTTGATCTTCTTTTTGAACTGCTTCAGGTTTTTCTCGGCAACCGCCTCGTCCATTTTGTTCGCGACGACGAGGCGCTCTTTTTCGAGCAGCGCCGGATCGTAAAGCTCCAGTTCCTTGAGCAGTTGCTTGTAATCGTCCCACGGCGCGCGGCCATCGGTGCCGGCCATGTCGAGCAGCAGCACGAGGACTTTGCAGCGTTCGATGTGCCGGAGAAATTCATGGCCGAGGCCGACATTTTGGTGCGCGCCTTCAATCAGCCCCGGCACGTCGCAAACGGTGAGCCGCTTGAAATCGGCGGCGTATTCGACGATGCCAATCTGCGGATGCAGCGTGGTGAACGGATACGCCGCCACTTTCGGGCGCGCCTTGGAAATGGCGGTGAGCAGCGTGGATTTGCCGGCGTTCGGATAACCGACCAATCCAACCTCGGCCATGATGCGCAGCTCAAAAAGATATTCGCCCTCCGTGCCCGGTTCGCCCGGTTGCGCGAAACGCGGCGTTTGCCGGCGCGCGGTGGCGAAATTGCGGTTGCCCAGGCCACCGCGCCCGCCCTTGCATAAAATGAATTGCTGCCCGTGCGTGGTGAGGTCGGCGACCAGCTCGCCCTTTTGCAAATTGCCGGCGGGAGTTTCACCAGCGGCTTCCTGGCTCAAATCAATTTCCTGCGCCTGCATGCCGTCGGCGCTGCGAATCAACGGCCGTTTGCTCGCGCTGGTTTTAAAAACCGGCTTTTCATTTTCGCCCTCGTCTTCGTCCCCGGCCATTTTTGTTTCGATGGGCGGCGTGGTGTCCGCGAGCCGCCAGACAAGCGTGCCGCAGGGAACCTTGATGATTAAATCATCGCCGGCGTGGCCGTCCATGCCCTTGCCCAGACCGTGTCCGCCGTCCTTGGCGATGATGCGCGGCTGGTAATACTGTTGGATGAGATTGTTGAGATCGTGGTCGGCCTGAAGGATGACGCTGCCGCCGCGTCCGCCGTTGCCGCCGCTCGGCCCGCCCTTGGGCACGAAGGCCTCGCGATGGAACGCGACACAGCCTTTGCCGCCGTGCCCCGCCTTCGCGTAAATTTTTATTTCATCAATGAACATGACCGTGAATTTACGATGGATGATTTACGATTTACGATTTTCAAATACGACAAATCATCAAGCATAAATCGCAAAGCATAAATAAAAAAGGCGAGGCCGGTGACCTCGCCGTGAAATTGTGCTTCAGAAATTTAATTCTTCGCGGCGGCGGCTTCGGCCACGATGTTCACGCGGTGACTGTTTTTGTCAAACAGCACTTTGCCGTCCGTGAGCGCGAAGAGCGTCCAGTCGCGACCGACGCCGACATTCTTGCCGGCGATGAACTTGCTGCCGCGCTGGCGGACGATGATGCTGCCGGCGGTGACGAACGTGCCGCCAAATTCCTTCACGCCGAGCCGTTTGCTGACGCTGTCGCGACCGTTGCGGACGCTGCCTTGACCTTTTTTATGTGCCATAAAATGTTAAGCGTTGATTGCCGTGATTTTAACGACGGTCAGTTCCTGACGATGGCCGATGGTTTTGTGATAACCCTTGCGGCGCTTCATCTTGAATGTGAGTTTTTTCTCGCCGCGCTTGTGCGCGACCACGTCGGCCACCACCTTGGCGCCGTCCACCGTGGGCGCGCCGACGCTCAATTTGCCGTCGTTGTTCACGAGCAGCACGCGGTCGAACGTGACCGGCTTGCCCGCCTCGGTTTCGAGGCGTTCGATTTCCAGCGTGTCGCCTGCAGCAACGCGATACTGTTTGCTTCCGGTTTCTAAAACGGCATACATAATATTTCCCGCAAAGGGCCGGGAATAAAACCAGAAACGCGCGGGACTGTCAACACTTGATTTTTTCGAATATGGCAGCGGCCGTATGGCGCGGAGCTTGTGGCAGTTTCATCGGCTGCCTTGATCAGCAGGCGATGAGCACGCCGCCGCCGGCGAAAGCTTCAAAGCCCCAGCAATCCCGCCGCCTCCGTCATGGTCTGGCAGGTGACAACTTGCGGACGGTGCGGGTAATGAAAAATCGTAAGGATGTTGAATCCATTGTCCTTGTCCGGGTTGGGAATCACGCGCACGACCATGCCCACCCCGCTCCGGTCAAATAGTTCCATCGTCCGGCCAATTTCTTTCATGCAATCGAGATCCATGGTTTCCAACTGGCTCAAGTCCACCAGCAGGCGGAAGCCCGGCGGCAAATTCGCCAGGAGCATTTTCACATCCTCACGTCCGCGCTTCAACTCCTCCGCCCGCACCCTTTGGTTGTAACTCAAGCAAAGCAGCCGCTTGGACTGGTTCGATGTCGCCAGAAACATCCGTCCATGCTAATCTTTCCCCTGCGGAAATCAACGCGGCAAATTCTGCTGAACCCGCCGAACCGGCCATCGGGTTCAACGCGGCTGCCGTCTGCCGCCGTCTGGCCAAGTGCCAAGACTTGCGCGAGGAAGCAGCAAGCGGAATGAATTTTTGCTCCGCTTCAGGCTTTGCAGTTTGGAGAAAATTTGATTTCATCGCGCCATGCCCAAAGCATCACTCGCCGCCATTGTTAAACATTGCGACCAGTTGCTCCGCACGAAATCCATCGGTGATTACGACGGCGCGGCCAACGGATTGCAGGTGGATGGCCGGGGACCGATCACCAAAATCGCCGCCACCGTGGACGCCAGCCTTGCCACGGTCAAACTCGCCATCGCCGCCAAAGCGGATTTGCTCATCGTGCATCACGGACTGTTCTGGTCGCCGTCGCATCCATGGACGGGCAAAAGACACGAACTGCTCCGGCTGCTGGTGGAAAACAATCTGGCCGTCTACAGTTCGCACCTGCCGCTCGACGCGCATCCCAAGCTCGGCAACAACGCGCAGCTCTGCGCCGCGCTCGGCCTGAAAAATCTGAAGCCGTTTTTCCTCACCCACGGCCAGACCATCGGATTCAAATCACAAACGCGAATTTCACGGAACGGGCTTGCGGCAAAACTGGAGCGCGCGACCGGCGCGAAACCGCGAATCATTCCTGGCGGCAAAAACACTTGTGAACGAATCGGCGTTGTCACCGGCGGCGCGGGCGGCGATTTGAAAATAGCCGCCGAGGAAGATGTGGACACCTTCATCACCGGCGAAGGACCGCACTGGACTTACGCGTTGGCGGAGGAATTGGGATTGAACGTTTTTTACGGCGGTCACTACGCGACGGAGACTTTTGGCGTGAAGGCGCTGGCGGCGCATGTTTCCAGAAAATTCGGCGTGCCGTGGGAATTTTTGGATCATCCGACAGGGCTGTAGCAACGGTCTGCCACCGCCGAATCGCCGTTCACAGAGCGACGCTACAGTTGCGGCAGGATGCGCTCGACAATTTTCCGGCCGATGGCCAGTGACGCGGTGGCCGCCGGCGACGGCGCGTTGACGACGTGCAAAACGCCGGGCGCCTCCTGAAAATAAAAGTCCTCGACCAGTTTCCCATCCGGCAACATTGCCTGCGCGCGCACGCCGGAACCGCCGGTTTCCAGATCGTCCGCGCGGATTTCCGGCACGAGTTTCTGGAGCGAGCGCGTAAATTCGGCCTTTGAAAGCGAGCGGCGGATTTCGTAACCGCACATGCTCGGATATTTCGCGAGAAATTTCCACAAGCCGGGGAAGCAAAGCGTTTCCACCAGATCGCGCACATTGACGTTTGACCATTTGTAGCCTTCGCGCGCGAATGCCAGCACGGCGTTCGGCCCAGCCTCGATGCCGCCGTGAATAAGCCGGGTGAAATGGACGCCGAGAAATGGGAACTTCGGATCGGGCACGGGATAAATCAGGTTGCGAACGAGAAACTGGCGTTCTTTTTTTATCTTAAAATACTCGCCGCGGAACGGGATGATTTTTGCCGAGGGCTTTTGCGCCGCAAGTTTGACCAAACGATCCGCATGAAGTCCGCCGCAGGTCACGACGAATTTGGCGCGGAAATCCCCGGCGGAAGTTTCCACGATTTGTTCGCCACCGTCGGGATCAATTTTCAGGACGCGCGTGTTGAGCCTGATTTCGCCGCCGGATTTGCGGATGAGTTCGCCAAGTTTTTCGCAAACGCCCGGATAATCCACGATGCCTTCCTGCGGAACATGAATCGCGGCAATGCCGGCAGCGTGCGGCTCGATTTCCCCGATTTGCTCCGGCGTTAGCTTACGCAAACCTTGAAGTCCGTTCGCGTTGCCGCGTTCCCAGAGATTTTCGAGTCGCGGAAATTCGTCCTCGGAAGTGGCGACGACGATTTTGCCGCATTGTTCGTGGGCGATGCCGTGCTCGCGGCAAAACGCGATCATTTCGCGCAGCCCGCCAACGCTCAACTTCGCTTTTTCGGAACCGGGTTTGTAATAAAGGCCGGAGTGCAGCACACCGCTGTTGTTGCCGGTCTGGTGCGCGGCGAGCTTGGATTCCTTTTCGATCAGCAGCAATTTCGCTTGTGGGCGCGCTTCCAGCAGACGCCAAGCCGTCGCCAGTCCGACGATGCCGCCGCCGACAATGACCGCATCGTAATTCATTCAACCTTCTTTTTGCCGCCCTTTGAAAGAAAGCCGACGATCATCGCCTTGCCATCGCTGGCGACCATGCCGAGAAAGCGGAAAAGCCGCCGCCACAGATTCATCTCCGGCCAGGCGGCGAGTGTTTCTTTGGCGAGCTTGCCGGCCTCGGCGTCGCGGCCCAGGGCGCGGAGACAAGCCACCTTCATGTCCTGCGCCTGTCTCACGCGCAAATTGGACATCAGCGTTCCGTCGAGAAATTTCAGCGCTTCCTCAAATTTTTTGCCGGCGATGCGCTGCTGCGCGAACTCCAAGAGCCGCGCGACGGCATCCGCCTCTTTCTTGAAATAGGCTGGATTGAAGGCGCGTCGTTCCTCCGGCGTGTGCAGCGTGAACCGCTCCTCCTGAAAAACGGCATAGAGGTCGGAGAATTTGTCCTGCTGCTGTTCGAGTTCGGCGGCGCGCTGCTCCAGATTTTTGAGCGCGGCAACTTTTTTTTCAGGATCGAGGTTCATGGCATCAATCAATTTTTTGGCGGAAATCTTGCGTTCATCCAGCGCAAGCTGGAAAAATCGCGCCCAAAACGGCACGTCGCGCATCCGGCGCGTGCGGCCCTTGCCGCGAACCGGCAGCATGACAATCGGCAGCCACGCATAACGGCCGGCCATCTCGCCGATCTGGTGAACCCAGCGGTCGTCATACCAAAACGGAAAATGACCGCAGAAAAGCTGCTGGAGCGTTTCGAGCCAGCGCCAGCCGAAAACCGGATAGGTGCAGGTGTCCGCCGTCATCGGATCGTGCGGGCTGGCGAGAAAAATGCCGTCGGGAAATTTCGCCGCGACCTCGCGGAGGGCGTTGTCCCAGCCCGGCGTGTCGAAGCGGACATCGTCGCCGAGCACCATGTAGATTTCCGCCGTGCGCCCGGAGGTCTGCCACAAAATGGACTGCATCTCGCCCAGGCCGGAGGTTTGTCCGCCGATGTGCCAGTGCAATTGAACACCCGCGTCGCTCAAACGCCTGTCATCAATTGCTACGCGCGTGATCGCGTCGTCCTCGTCCACATAAAGCCAGAGCGAGACTTTTTCCTTCTGCGCGGTGTGGGTCTTAAGCGCGGTAAAAACTTCCGCCAGCATTTCCGGCCGTCCGCGCGTGGCCATGATGAGGCAGATTTCACCGGGATGAATCTGCGGAGCGCTCATGCGTCGGCGAATTTATGCCGGCCCAACGCGAAAAAGGGAATGCCGCGCCGGGCCAGCTCCTTCTGAAAATGATTTCCGACGAATCCGGTTCCGCCTGTGACCAAGACGTTCATTTTTGCGATTTCCTAAATCGAATTCAGCAGTTTGCAGAGCGCCTCGACGCGGCCGGTTTTGAGTTCGGGATAATTGCCGATGTAGGCGCCGAAAAAGTGGACGTGATTCACTTTGGGATATTTTTTGTATTCGCCCGGCATCAACTTGCGCATGAACGGTTGGCGCAACTGGTTGCCGCCGCCGGAGGTGCCGCGGCGGAATTCGATTTTCCGTTCGCGCAGCGTTTTTTCAATGCGGTCCCAAAGCTGCTGGTCCGGTTCGCACAAAACCAGGGTGAAGGCGTAATTGCAACTGCCTTCTCGCTCGAAGTCGGTGAAAAATTTCTTCGGATCCAGATGGTCGAGGAAACAATTCAAGTTGCGCGTGCGGATTTGATTCCGCTTGTCGAGCCGCTTTAATTGCGAGCGTCCCATCACCGCGTTGATTTCCGTGCTGCGGACGTTGTAGGCTGGAAACGCAAAGATGAAGTCGGGATTCAAATCCGGCCATTCGGATTGGTAGCGGTTTTTCAGCGCATCGGACTTGCTTTCGCGCACCATGCCGTGCGACCGGAACATGCGGAGCATTTCGTAAAAATCCGGGTCGTTCGTGCAAACCATGCCGCCCTCGATGGTGCTCATGTGGTGGGCGTAATAGAACGAAAAATTCGAGGCGAACCCGAACGAGCCGAGCTTTTGCCCCTTGAACGTCGCGCCGTGGGATTCGCAAACGTCCTCGATAAGCGAAATGTTGCGCTTCTTCAATTCCATCAGCAGATAATCGTCCAGCGCGTTGTAACCGAGGATGTGCGTGAGAAAAACCGCGCGCGTCTTCTTGGAAAGCTTTTTGACGACCTGTTTCGTGTCCATGCCGAGCGTGCGCGGGTTGATGTCAACGAACACGGGGGTAAATCCATTCTGCAGGACGGACGCGATGTCGGAAATCCAGGTCAGCGTCGGCGCGATGATTTCTCCGCCGCCGAAGCGTTCGCGAATTGCCGCCATCGTGATCTGGTTGGCGGACGAACCGGAATTGACGAAGACGCTGTGCTTCACACCAACCCATTGCGACCACTCTTCCTCGAACGCGGCGACATTTTTTGACTGGGTCAGAATTGGATTGTCCTTTTGCAGGAATTTTATCACCGCGTCGAGATCCTCGCGCGCGACATTGTTCTTCATCAGCGGCCAGTCGCGCAGTTCCGCGGCGGCAGCCTTACTTTTCGTTGTAGTAATCGCCATATTCGACAATGAGGGTGCTGCGTCCGTCTTCGCGCTCCAGGGCTTTTTTGTAGGCGGGGAAAATCTGCTCCGGCTCATCGAGGCGGATGACTTCAATCGTTTTGCACATCAGCCGGAACGCCTCCGTGAAATCGCCGACGTGCTGGTGCTGCGGATGCAGCGGGCGCTCGGAGCCGATGCCGGTGCGGATGATGACCTTGGGCTGGTAGCCGCCGTTGGAAACGATCGGCAGCTTGTCCAGGTGATTCACGATTTGATTGACGGCCAGCAGGAGAAAATTCCAGCGCGGATAAATGCTCACCGGCACATGGCCGCCGAGCGCAAGGCCGGTGGACATGCCCATCTGCATTTCCTCGGTGACGGGCAGCTCCAGCAGTTTGTCTCGCGAAACATTTTTGAGCGTGTTGCTCATGGCCGTGCCGGGGCAGGCGACGGCCTGGCCGAGAAAAATCGTCCGTTCGTCGCGCGCGAGAAATTCCATTGCGCGGCACATTTCGTCAAAATACTTCATGCGAGTTGAATTAAAATTGGACGCGTTGACCTGCGCCGGCGTGCGGATATTTGGTTTGATACTTGTAATAAACCACCAGCGGATGGCGGCTGTTTTCGTAGGTCAGCACGGGTTGGTTCCACGTTTCGCGGGTGTCGGTGCAGACGGATTTGGCGTTGTCCTCGACGATGAACCGGATTGGCAGTTGGTGGTTCGTCGAATACTTGAGGCATTCATGGAAACTTCCGGTTTCCGCAGTCATGTCGCCGGCAAAACAATGCACGCGCGCCTTTTCGCCTCGGCGCTTGATGCCCATTGCGGTGCCGACGGCGATGGGAAGAACTCCGGTGACGATGGCCGACGAAACGACCCGGTATTTGGGAAAGCAAAGTGAAATCGAGCGACCAGCGAGAATTTCCGCCTTCACTTCCTCGCGCGGAACGCCCTTGAGCAGGCATTGATAATGGCTGCGCCATGAGCAAAAAACCCAGTCTTCCGGCTTCACGTCGCGGAAAATTTCAATCATCTGCGCCTCGTTGCCGGAATACAGATGGACCGGCGCGCGGATTTTGCCAGCGTTGAAAATATCGGCAATTTCCGTCTCAAAGGCGATCAAATCTTCGGGCGTCATGTTTTGTCAGACTGCCGGAAAGAACGCGCGGCGTCAAGTTTTGGCGCTGCAAAACCGGGTTGTCGCGGGCTGGAAGGTCAGGCGGAAGCGCCGGGCGCGTTGGCGTCCAGCTCACTGAACGCCTCAATGTGCCGTTTGCTGCGCGCCTTGTCGTGCTTGGCGAAATCCTCCTCGGTGTCGAAGAAAATGATCTGGCTGCCGGAAAATTCAAACTCAAACGGCACTTCGATCAGCCGGCTGAATTGCTTGCGGACTTTGGCCTGCTTTTCCGGCGGGACAAACAGCAGGATGAATCCGCCGCCGCCCGCGCCCAGAAGTTTTCCGCCGAGCGCGCCGGCCTTTCGCGCCTCGTCAAACAGCGCATCCACGCGGGAGTTGGAAACCTTGTCGCTCAACGCGCGCTTGGCCTGCCATGCCTGATGCAGTAGTTCGCCAAAAGCGGTGAGGCTCTGGCGGCTGTTTAGAATCGCGCAGCTTTGCTCCACATAATCGTGCATCCGCGTCAGCAGCGCGGCGCGCTCTTCCATGCCCGCCGCGTAACTCGACGCCACCTCCGACGCCGTGCGCTTGATGCCGGTGTAAAACAACATCAGGTGGGCGTTCAATTCCGCGAGCCGGTTCGGCGTGAGGGTCATCGGTTGCACGGTGAAATCTCCATTCTGCAAAAAGCTGATGCGGTTCACGCCACCGTAAGCCGCGCAAACCTGATCCTGCGAGCCGACGGTTTCCTTCAACACGTCCTGTTCAAGATGGATGCTCTCGGCCGCAAGTTGTTTTTTCCCGACGGCGCGGCCTTCCAGCGCATTGAGCGCGTTGAGCAGGCCCACCGTGAACGCCGAGCTGGAGCCCATGCCGCTGCGGCCGGGCAGGTCGCCGTCGTGGTGGATTTCCAGTCCCCGCTCCATTTTCAAATAGCGCAGCGTTTCGCGCACGGACGGATGGTTGATCTCCTCCAACCGCTGGCAGCTTTCGATTTTGGAATAGACCACGCGGATGCGGTGCTCGAAAAACGGCGGCAGGTAACGGCAGGTCAGATAACAAAATTTATTGATGGTCGCCGCCAGCACTGCGCCGCCGTGCTGGCGATACCACGCCGGATAATCCGTGCCGCCGCCAAAAAAAGAAATCCGATATGGTGTCCGGCTGATGATCATGATTCAAAAAAATCCGCATTCCGCCGGATGAATGCTTCCGCCAGCGGCAACGACTCGGGAGTGCCTATATCCAAAAATGGCGCGTCCGTCACGCAAACTTTCAACCGGATGCCGCCCGCAACCAGCGCCGGAAACACTTCCGTCTCGAAACTCAACGGCGTCTTATCAGGGAAAGAATCAATCGCGGAGGCGCGGAAAAGATAAACTCCGGCGTTGATGATTCCCGCGCCGGGCTTCTTTTCGTTGAAGCCCGCCAAATCAGCGTTTGCATTTTGCAGAATGGTTCCGAACCGCGAAGCATCGGCGACGCGGACGCCCAGAATCGCGCCCGCAATTTTTGAATCGTCCAGCGATTGAATCATTTGCGCCAGCGGCGCGGGAGCGAGCGAGTCGCCGTTCAAAACGAGCCACGCCGCCGGCTTTTCAACCGCGCCACGAATCGCGTTCAAAAATCCGCCCGCCGTTCCGAGCGGTTCCGTTTCAGGAACGCAAGTCACGCGGACATTTTTCGCCGGCTGCGATTGAAAATGTATGGCGATGGTTTCCGCCAGATGGCCGGTGGACAAAACGACGTAGCGGATTTTTTGCGCGGCCAGATAGCGAACGACCCATTCCAGAAACGGCCTGCCGTTCACCGGAGCCATCGGCTTTGGGATGTCCGGCAGCAAATGCTGAATGCGCCGGCCAAAGCCGCCGGCGAGAACGACGGCAGTGATTTTTTCGGGCGAAACGCTCACGTTGAATCGTAGAATTGTTGAATCGATAAATCGTGAACCGTTGCAACGATTCAACGATTTAGCGATTCACGGCCTACACATTTGAATAAATCGTGTTCCGCAAAATGGTGAAACCCTTGATGAGTTCCGCGATGCCGCGATCCAAGCCCCATTCCGGCGTGAATCCGGTGGCGGCGAGCCGCGCGTTGCTGACGATGTAATCACGCTTGTCCGGGTCCTCGCCAATCGGTGCCTCGACAAAAACGAACTTGGGCAGATGCTTTTGAATCACGGTGCAGAGCTCCAGCTTGGAGAGGTTCGCGTCATCGAGGCCGACGTTGTAAGGCTTGCCCTTCATTTTTTCAAAGTTGGCAATGCCGTGCAAAAATGCGCGCGCCACGTCGCGGATGTGGATGTAATTTCGCTTGAAGTGCCCCTCGAAAATCAGCACCGCGCTGTCATGGACGGCGCGATAAACAAAATCATTCACGAGCAAATCCATTCTCATGCGCGGCGCGCAGCCAAACACGGTGGCGAGCCGGAAGCTGATGCTGTTGTCACGCGAAAGCACGGCTTCCTCGGCCTTGACCTTCGTGACGCCGTAGGTCGAAATCGGGCGCAGCGGCGTGTCTTCGGTGCAAAACTTCCCCTTTTCGCCGACGCCGTAGCCGCTGTTGGTGACGGGCATGATGACCCACTGCTGTTTGCCGGCGAGGCGGCAGACCATTTCCACTGCTTCCTGATTCGTAGTCCTGGTGGCAATGGCATCGGTATTGCAGAGCGGCACGCCGACGAGCGCGGCGAGCGGGATAATTAAATCAGCCTTCGCGACGAGCGGCTTGACGACGGATTCCTCGCGGCAATCGCCGCGGACGACCTGGAATTTCTCGAACTGGCAGCAGTCGAGCAGGCTGTTCTGGTTGAAATAAAAATTGTCGAGCACGGCGACTTCATGCCCCTGGGCAAGCAACGTTGGCGTGAGAACCGAGCCGAGATAACCGGCGCCGCCGGTGATGAGGATTTTCATGCGGATTTTATTTTTTTACAGGAGTTTGTGGTTTGTGTTCCAGATAAAACAAGAAGCCGCACAGAAGAATGCCGACGACCATTGCCGACAGCGTCACGTAAAGCGGTTTGACCGGCAGGCTGAAATAGAATTCGACCTTGTGTTCGCCTGGCGTCAGATAAACGCCGCGCATGATGAAATTGGCGCGGAGCAACGGCGCGGATTTATCGTCCACGAACACGCGCCAGTGCGGGTCATACGCATCGTTGAGCAGCAGCACGGTTGGCGTGGCGGCCTGGGTGTGAAGCTTGATGTCCTTGGGCGAGTAGCTGGTGAACTCGACAGTGCCGGAGTTTCCGTTCGTGGTCGTGGCCGGGGGATTCGGCACCGCCGGCGACTCGGCGAGGAGAACGGTTTGCCACGGGTCGAACGCGGGCGAGGCCAGCTCGTTCAGCGTGAGGAAATCATTGGTGTGGACTTGTTGCAGCAGCGTCCATCCGTTGGCGCCCAGATTGGTTTCAGTCAACCCGCTCACCGCGGTTTTGTCGTTCATGGGCATCTGCCAGTTGGAATAAAGCTTTGCCCGTGGCAGCGCGCCGGTGAATTCAAAAAGCGCGTAGGGGCCGTTGGCCGAAGGCCGGGCGGTGATCAAGTTCGGCGGCAGGTAACTCACGAATTGTTCCGGCGAATAGCCATTGGGAACGGCCACTTCCGGCCTTGGAATCAGATCAAAGCGATCGGCGATGCGAAAGCGCTTTCGCGCCGGGTCGAATTGCTGGTTTAATTGATCGATAAAAACCGCCGGGCCGAGCAGGTAACGGACGTTGGCCAACTGCCAACGGCGCGCGAGTAGATAGAGTTTTTCCTCCGAACTGGGCCGGAAATTGCCTTCATAAAGCTCCAAATCCGACCCGACGCGTGGCCGCATCACGAGGTCCAGCGACTGGATGTTGTAATACGGGAAAAGTTGCTGCACCCATTCGATGGCATAAAGCTCTTCAAACGGCGAACTGGAGCGCAAATCAATAACGCGGTGTTCGTATGGCTTGTCGCGGAGGATGTCCACGATGGGGTTGCTGGCATATTTTTGCGGGTAATCCCAGTGAACAACCCACGGCAGATTCGCGCGTCCCAAATCCAGGATGAGCAGCGCGCCGAGCAGAAGGCCGCCAACCTTCGCCCGTTTCCCGGCAAAAACTCCGGCGGTGACCAGCGCCAAAAGCCCGGTGGCAACCGCAAAGAGAGGGATGAACCAGCCGGCCTGCCCGATGCTGAACCCGGCAATCAACTTGGCCGTGTCCGGGTCCGGAAAACCCACATCCTGCAAATGGCTGACGAGCTTTGCCTTTTGCGACGCGTAGGTCAGCCAGGCCAGAATGCTGCCGATGACGGCGAGGCCGCAAACCAGGATCCAGGCCAGATCGAAGCCGCGAAGTTTTGAATTGCGTTTCGGAACTTCCAGATATCGCCGGCTCAAGCCATGGACGCCGTAGGCAAAGGCAATCACGAGCGCCCAGGAAAATACCAGCATGAATTTGGTCGGATTCCGGATCAGGGACGCATACGGCAGCTTGTAAAGAATCGCGTAAAGCGGCGCGAACCGCCCCCATGCCAGCAACACGGAACCAATCAGCAGCGCCGTCCAAAACCAAAGCATCCGCCGTTGCTTGTCATCGAATACGGAATTTTTCCGGCGCATGGATTGGGCAATGGCCCAGGCGGCAATCAGCGCCACCAAAATGCCGGCGTAACCGCCGCCACCGGAAAAACGCAGGTATTGAAAGTTGGTGTCGGGCGCGGATCCTTTTTTGCCGCCGGCAAAGTATTGATCCCAAGCCACGTCGCGTCCCACGGCGCCCCAATAATTGCCGCCCCGGTAATCATCCTGGAGAAATTCCATCATGTTCTGCGGCGTGTCCATGCGATAGCCGAACAATCCCGGCACAAACAGTCCCAGCGTTTCAACCTTTGGCAAACTCCATTGCGTCGCCCAGTTCCATTGTCTCGCCTTGCTGTCCGCGTCCTGTCCGGTTCCGGCGATGCCGGTGATGGAAGTGCCGACCAGCGACACGATGGTTTGGATCGAGATGAAACCGGCGAACACGGCGATGACCGCCACGCGGCTGACGCTGCGTCCCAATTTCGCCGCGACCGATCCGGTTTCATCCACCAGCGTCTTGAACAGCACAAACGCCGCGATGAACACGCTGAAAATCGCGCCGATGTCCGCGCCTTGCATGACGTTGACGCCGACGGCCAGTCCGGCCAGCGCCCAGCGCACCCAGCGGGTCAGCGCGGGCGTTTCCGGCGTGTTGGACACGACCAGTGCCAGCGCGAAATAGCTGAAGCCGATGGCGACTTGTTGCGACGCCACGCCCCAGCACGCCGTCGAAAAAAAAGCCGAGTTCAACGCCGCCGTCAATCCGCCGAGCGCCGCCGCCAGCGGCGAAAGTTTTAATTGTCTGAAAAACGTCCAGGCGCCGAGGCCCAGAATGAACAGCGCGAACGGGGCCAGAAATTTTGAGTAACCGACGGGACCGAGCATCCAGCGGAGGAGCGAGCACAAGTCCGGCGTGAGCGAACCGCCGCTGTTGCCAATGTCATTCAAGTCCCCCCAAATTCCGGTGAAGGCGCCGGGGATTCGCGCCCACGCGGTGTTTTGCTGCCCCAGCGGGCCGTCGTTGGAAAAATGAACGTAACCCGGCAAAAAACTTTTGCAGAAAAGCGCGGCCAAAATAAATGCCAGCAATCCGGCAAAGAACAATCCGCGCGGCATCGCGGCGGTGGCGGTCCCGGCTTTGGTTTTGGCAATTTTCATAATGTGGCGGTTCGTCCGAAAATAAAACAAGGATTGTCATTTGCCCCGCGCCCGCTGTCAAGGCAACGAGTGGCCGGGCAGTGTCCTAATCTTAATCTTTCTCTTAATCCTAATCCCCGTTTTCATTGATTAAGCTCAAGATTACGAATTGAGACTGGACATTACCAATTGCCGTTCAATCAATCATCCGCGCTCCATCGCTCTGGGCTTGCGCGCGGCCTGATTGCATGGGAAACTGCGCATTCGACAGGAAGTTGACTATGACGCAAAAAAATCCAAGTCCGGCCATGGGCCCGATTGTTGAAAAATTCCGGCAGTGTGAAACCGCATCGCAACCAGCGAAATGGCTCGCGCCGCTGCGCAAGGCCGGCATCGCCAGCTTTGCCGGCCAGGGCTTTCCCACGCTGCGTGACGAGGACTGGCGCTTCACGAACGTCGCGCCCATTGTGAAACTGCCGTTTCATCCCGCCAGCAAGGCCGTCGTCAACGGCGCGGAAAGCATGGCCATCAACGAATCCATTTTCGCCGGGCTGCCCGGACACCGGCTCGTGTTCGTGAACGGATTTTTTTCCGCGAAGCTTTCCCGCATCAAGCCGGTTGCCGGCGGCGCGCGGATTGAAAATCTTTCCGCCGCGCTCGTGACAGATTCCGCGCTCATCGAAAAGCACCTCGGCAAATACGCGCACACCGCCGGCAACGCGTTTGCCGCGCTGAACCAGGCGTTTTTCTCCGATGGCGCTTTTATTTTTGTTCCCGGCGGGGTTGAGGTCGCCGAACCGGTGTCATTGATTTACCTTTCGTCCGCGAAACATCGTGGCGACACGATTCTGCCGCGCAACCTCATCATTGCCGGGGCCAACAGCCGGTTGACGGTCGTGGAAAGTTACATCAGCACCGGCAACGCCGCGTATTTTACCAATGCGGTGACGGAAATTCTCGCGGGCGACCACGCGGCGGTCGAACACATCAAATTGCAGGACGAAGCGGCGGAAGCGTTCCACATCGCGACGATTGCCGGTGAATTTGGCCGCGCGAGCAACGTCCGCGTCCATTCCTTCGCGCTCGGCGCAAAGCTTTCGCGGACCAACATCCGGACGAAACTCGCCGGCGAGGGTCTGGAATGCATTCTGAACGGTCTTTACCTGACGCGCGGCGAGCAGCTTGCCGACCATCACATGATTGTCGAGCACGCGCAGCCGCGTTGCGCCAGCCACGAGTATTTCAACGGCATTCTCGACGACAAATCAAAAGGCGTTTTCCACGGGCGGATTTACGTCCATCCCCTCGCGCAGAAAACCGACGCGAAGCAGACGAACAAAAATCTGCTGCTCTCCGACGACGCGACTGCGGACACGAAGCCGCAACTGGAAATTTACGCCGACGACGTGAAATGCACGCACGGCGCGACCATCGGCCAGTTGAACGCCGAATCTATTTTTTACCTGCGTTCGCGCGGCCTTGACACCGCGGCGGCGCGGCGGATGCTGATTCACGCCTTTGCCGGCGAAATCATCGAACGCGTGAAATGCGAAGCCGCGCGCGAGGTGATTGACCGGCTCGTGTGGGACCGGCTCGAAACGAACCCGCATTTGATGGGAAAATGATTTAACTCTGGCGCGAGGCTTTGGGCACGAGGAAAACTGATTTGCCTCAAGCCCGGCGCCCCAAGCCCGGAGCCTGGAGCAAAGCGACCATGTTTGACGACCTAAACGACCTTTACCAGCAGGTCATCCTGGACCACTGCAAGCAGCCGCGGAATTTCCATGAAATGCCGGCGGCAACCTGCTCGGCGCAGGGTCACAACCCGCTCTGCGGCGACAATCTCAAATTGTTCCTCACGCTGGACGGCGATACGATCAAGGACATCAGCTTTGTCGGCTCCGGCTGCTGCATCTCGAAAGCGTCCGCGTCGCTGCTCACGGAATTCGCGAAGGGCAGGGCAAAAATGGACGTGGATAAAATGTTTGCGCGAGTCCACGAAATGGTGACGACCGGCAAGGTGAACGGCGACGTTGGCAAACTGGCGGTGTTCGCCGGTGTTCACAAATATCCGGCCCGCGTGAAGTGCGCGATTTTGTCGTGGCACGCGGTGATGGCGGCGTTGAAAGGCGACGCCAAGCCGGTGAGCACGGAAAACGAAGAGACCTGATTGATTTCTCCCGTGTTGGCGGCGATGATGTTAAGCAGTTAAATTTAAGTTCGATTTATGAATTCAAACGAGCAAAGAATTTTGATCCGCGACGTGGAAGCCTCGGTGGTTCCCATCGGCACGAAGGTCACGCTCCAAAAGGGCGAGACCGCGCACATCACGCAATCGCTCGGCGGCAGCTACACCGTGGTCGTCAACGGCAACATGTTCCGCATCGCCGACAAGGATGCGGACGCGCTCGGCCTGGAAGCGCCGACCCAGCCGGCCGCCGCGCCGGCCAGCGGACCGGTCACGCAGGAACAACTCGAAAAGCAGGTTTGGGAGGCGCTCAAGACGTGTTACGACCCGGAAATTCCCGTCAACGTCGTTGACCTTGGCCTGATTTACGATTGTCATCTGACGCCCGTCGGCGAAAACAATTTCAAGGCCGACGTGAAAATGACTTTGACCGCGCCCGGCTGCGGCATGGGGCCGGTGCTCGCGCAGGACGTGCAGAACAAGCTCATCTCGCTCGAACCGATTGACGAGGCGAACGTCGAGCTCGTCTGGGATCCGCCGTGGAACCAGGGCATGATGACCGAGGCGGCGAAGTTGCAACTGGGATTGATGTGAGCTTTCAATAAGGAATCCATGAAATCAGGAGAAAAAGAATTCATGGTTTCCGGGCTTCCTAATAAAAAACTAAAATGACTGACTGGGCATCATTGCGAAAAGATTTTCCGATCCTGGATCAGCAGGTCCACGGCAAGCCGCTGATTTATTTCGACAACGCCGCCACGTCGCAGAAGCCGCGCGTGGTGATTGACGCGCTCGTGCATTATTACGAGCACGATAACGCCAATGTCCATCGCGGCATCCATGAGTTGAGCAATCGTGCCACCGCCGGCTACGAAGCCGCCCGCGCCCGCGCCGCGAAATTCATCAACGCCAAAAGCGCCGACGAAATCGTCTTCGTTCGCGGCACGACCGAAGGCATCAATCTCGTCGCGAGTTCGTGGGGGACAAAAAATCTCAAGCCGGGCGATGTGATTCTGCTCACGGAAATGGAGCATCACAGCAATTTAGTTCCGTGGCAATTGCTCGCGCAAAAAACCGGAGCGAAGATTTCGTATCTTCCTGTCACCGGCGACGAAGGTTTGCTTGATTCGTCCAAGCTCGATTCGTTGTTGACGAAGCAGGTCAAGATTTTCTCGATGGTTCACATTTCCAATTCGCTCGGCACAGTAAATCCCGTCGCCGAAATGTGTGCCCGCGCGCACAAGCTCGGCATCACCACGCTCGTGGACGGCGCGCAAAGCGCCGGGCATCTGCCGGTGGACGTGCAGGCCATCGGTTGTGATTTCTTTGCGTTCTCCGGCCACAAGATTTGCGGCCCGACCGGCATCGGCGTTTTGTGGGGACGGCAGGAATTGCTCAACGCCATGCCGCCGTATCAAGGCGGCGGTGAAATGATTTTGTCCGTCGAATACCAGAAGACCGAATTCAAGCCCGCGCCGCACCGGTTCGAGGCCGGCACGCCGGACATCTCCGGCCCGATTGGTTTGCACGTCGCGATGGATTATCTCGACGCCATCGGTCGCGAAAACATCTGGAAGCACGACCAGGAACTCGCCAACCACGCCTGCGAAAAACTGGCAGCGCTGAAAAACATCCGCATTTTCGGCCCGAAACAAAACCGCGCCGGGCTTGTCAGTTTTCTGCTCAAGGACGTTCACGCGCACGACGTGGTGACGCTGGCGGACCAGGCGGGCGTGGCCTTGCGCGGCGGCCATCATTGCACGCAGCCGCTCATGCACCGGCTGGGCGTGGAATCCACCGCCCGCGCGAGTTTTTATTTTTACAACACCCGGGCCGAGGTGGACCGGTTCGTGGAAGTGGTGAAGGAGATTCAGAAATTTTTCGGGCAATGATCCGTGGCCGTTGCGTTCAGGCGTGAAAATGGGAATGCGAAACTCAACTCAAGAAAACAGCCGGGCGACGGCGCGGAGGAGTTTTCAAGAACCTGGAACAGCAAACTCCTTTATGGCCCAAGACGGATCTTGTGTCCTGGCGTTGGAATGAGCCGGCTCACGTCCGCTGCGGCTTCACGTTTTCCCAGTCGCGCATTTTGCCGGAAACGATTTTGAAGAGCGGGTGCGGCGCGGGAATTTTTGCCGCCGCCAATCCGCGCAGCCGCTCCGGATCGCGCTGCTTCAGCTTCCGTTTCAAGTGCCGCCATTCGTAAAGCAACTGGCCGCGCGTCTCCGTTATTTTCCCGCGGGATTTCCGCCGCCCGATTTTCCTGGCGTCAAATTTGTAATCGCGTTCCACCGCTTCGTCGTGGACGGCTTTCAGGTAGGCGGCCAGCGCGGCGGGCGGGTTCGGTTGCCCGGCAAAGCGGAGGAGCTGCGGATGATGTTTGTAGCCGCGCGTCGCGCCGCGCAAAACCTTTTGCGCCAGCAACGCTTCCCGCCAGAGCGCGACCAGTCCGCGCGCGTCGAGATATTTCGGATGCAGCGTCCACAATCGCATGACCGGGACAGGATGATTTCCGCGCGGCGGATTGTCATTGAAAATAGCTTCAAACGCTTTGGCAAATCTGGCATCTAATCATCGTGCGACTGATCGGGATCCTGTTTGCCACCTGCCTTGCGGCATTGACATTGTTCAATGCGCGGGCGCAGACGATGCTGCCTACTTTCGGCAGTTCTTCGCTGACCGCGCACCACACGCAGGCGAAATTGATTTTGTCCGCCGACACCGCCAGGCCCGGCGACACGATTTGGGCCGGCGTGGACATGAAGATGGAACCGGGCTGGCACACTTACTGGAAAAATCCCGGCGCGGCGGGTCTGGCCACCAAAATCGAATGGCAATTGCCGCCCGGCGTGGCCACCGGAGAAATCCAATGGCCGCTGCCTGAAAAACTGCCGCCCATCGAGGTGACAACTTACGGTTACAGCAACGAAGTCGTCCTGCTCGTGCCGCTGACGCTCGCCACAAATTTGCCCGCCGGCCCGCTGGATTTGAAGGCGAATGTCTCGTGGCTCGAATGTGAGGACGTTTGCATCCCCGCAAGTGCGAATGTTCAAGCCACGCTCAACATCGCTAATAAAATAATTACTTCCAACGACACACGATCCATCTCGGCAGCGCAGCTAATTTGGACCCAATTTCAAATTTGGAAAGCAAAAATACCCACATCCACTGATAATAGCCTTTGTTCCGTTACCGCAGAATGGGAAAAGCCGGCAAATGGTGATGTGCGCCCATTTATTATTAAATTTTCCGACAATACAAGACCAGGGTTTATGCAATTGAGCGATATAGATTTTTTCCCTAACGCCAGCGATAATTTTGAGGTTCAGGCTGTCACTGAAAGAGTATCCCAAACAAATCTTGTTCTTTATTTGCGCAAGACTGTAAGAAAATATGCAGGCGATTGGCCAAAGGAAATCAGCGGTGTAATCGCCATGAATAATTTCGGTGAGCTGACGGGTTTCGATGTGAATCTTCATATCAATGATAAAACCCCTGCTGAAGAATTTAATTCCGCCAACCCTACGACATCATCTGTTCCGCCCACAGCAAGACTCTGGCAAATGCTGTTCGACGCCTTCATCGGCGGATTGATTTTGAACATCATGCCATGCGTGCTGCCGGTCATCGCGCTGAAAATCCTCGGTTTCGTCAGCGAGGCGCGCAGCGAACCGCGCCGCGTCCGCAATCTTGGTTTGATTTACGCGCTCGGCGTGCTGGTTTCATTTCTCGCGCTCGCGGCCATCGTCATCGGCGTCAAGGCCGCCGGGCATCACGCCGGCTGGGGAATGCAGTTCGGCAGCCCGGTCTTCGTCGTCTGCCTCACCACGCTCGTCACGCTCGTCGCGCTGAATTTGTTCGGCGTGTTTGAAGTCACGCTGGGCGGACGCGCGCTGGATGCGGCGGGCGGACTTGCCACCAAACACGGCGCGGCGGGCGCGTTTTTCAACGGCGCTCTCGCCACAACTTTGGCCACGCCCTGCACCGCGCCGTTTCTGGCGCCGGCGCTGGGCTTCGCATTCGCGCAAACCGCGCCGGTCATCCTGCTGGTTTTTTTGTTCGTCGGGCTTGGACTGGCCGCGCCTTATGTTTTGTTGAGCTGCAATCCGGCTTGGCTGAAATTCCTGCCCAAGCCCGGCGCGTGGATGGAGAAATTCAAGATCGCCATGGGCTTCCCGATGCTCGCAACTGTCGTCTGGCTGTTTAATGTCGCTTCCAGCAACTACGGCAAAAATGTCCTCTGGCTCGGCGTGTTCCTCGTCATTGTCGCGTTCGCCGCGTGGATTTTCGGCGAATTTGTCCAGCGCGGTCGCGGCCACAAAATCATCGCCGCGATTGTAGCATTGATGTTGCTCATCGGCGGCTACGCCTTCGCGCTGGAAAAGGAACTGGACTGGCGCGAAGCGATGCCAGAAACAAACTCAACGGGTTCGCTGAAGGAATCGCCGGACGGCATTGACTGGCAGCCATGGTCGCCCGAAGCCATCGCGCAGGCGCGCGCCGCCGGCAAACCGGTGCTGGTGGATTTTACCGCCGACTGGTGCCTGACGTGCCAGGTCAACAAAAAGCTCGCCATTGAAATTCCCTCCGTGCGCGCGAAGCTCAAGGAACTCAATGCCGTCGCGCTCACCGGCGATTACACCCGTTTCCCCGACGCCATCAGCACGGAATTGAGCCGCTACAACCACGCCGGCGTGCCGCTGGTTTTGGTTTATCCGAAAAACGCCGACGCGCCAGCCATCGTCCTGCCGCAAATCCTGACGCCGGGGATTGTGCTCAACGCGCTGAACCGGGCGGCCAAATGAGCCGGTGGTGGCGTGGTAGGGACATCGCGCTGCGATGTCCGGACGGCGCAGCGCGCCGTCCCTGCCAAAATAGAAAAAGCCGGAACGGTTTCCCGTTCCGGCCTTTCGTTTAGCCTGCCTGCTGGATTCTGATTTCACCTTTCTGCTTTCAGAATTTCGGCATTTGTTTTTCAGTCCACGATGCTCGATCCGGGCATGGACCAGTCGCTTTGACCGGTGCTGCCGCCCAGCGCGCGGACACGCACGTTATACACCGTGCCGGTCGTCAGACCGGTCAGCGTGATGGTGCGGGCCTGCTGCGAGTATTTGACCGACATCCACGCGCCCGTGCCGATGCATGTCTGCGCCTCGTAACCATAGGCATTGGCTACGGAAGTGACATGCACGTCCAGCTCCGTGGGACTGTCGTTGTCTATGCCCGTGATGGACGGCGTGTCCAGTTCCGACTGCGCGCGGCTGTTGCTTCTGGCTTGAAAGCCCGAGGCCAGCAGCAGCGGCAGGTTGAAACGGGCAACCGTCTGGACATAGAACGCCAGCGCGTCCAAACCCTCGATCACCGCCGCCAGCGCCAGGTTGCGGGCGTTCAGCGCCTGTGATCCGCCATCTTCATAATTCGTGATGGCGGTTTGCAGGTTGGTCACGCGCGTCGTCATGTCCAGCGGGGCGGTCGGGTCGGGCGGCAGAGACTGTCTCAAAACTCTGTAACTCCCATGAGTTGGCTGGCGTCGAACAAGCGATGGCACAACCAATTGCTCCCGACTACGGCCAACAATTTCTTTTTCCACCCGCGCTCGAAGACTGGGTGCCCG
>Ga0302320_10007325_pt1 | contig 24300 bp, 17 predicted proteins | sample Bog_T0_3_FD_202130 | JGI IMG/M metagenome (GOLD analysis project Ga0302320, IMG submission 202130) | Peat permafrost microbial communities from Stordalen Mire near Abisko, Sweden - Bog_T0_3 | ecosystem: Environmental > Terrestrial > Soil > Wetlands > Peat | place: Sweden: Abisko, Stordalen Mire...
GCGAACGTCAGGATCGGTTGCCTAGGCAAAGCCTGCAGAGCTACGCCGCGCGCAATTGTTTCGACCGCGCGGGCAAGATCAGGTGGACCAATGTCTCGCCGTACTGAAAGGCTCGCCGCGAGGATCGCACGGGTCCATTGCGGTCGAAAGAGCGGCGCTGGACTATGCGCTCGTCCCATCGGTCGAGCCTGCAGCGCAGGACCGGACATCAACCAGTCGAGCTGCGACTTGGGAACGGGGCGCGGGCCCGAGATTCGAAAACCGCCCGTGGCCGTCGCCCGCGCGGAGTCAGGATTCGACACCGGTGTTGGGTTGATTGGCGATTGTACCGATGTCTGCTCCTTCGGCGCTCCAAGCTCCACGACGTGAGCATCCTTCATCGTAGGTGGCGCCTGCCGGTCGAAACCAAGCAGATCGGCAATTGCGCGCCGCTCTTCGTCGGTCTTCGGCCCAACGGCGGCGAAAGCGCGTAACAGATCGGCTGCAGAAATTGGAGGGCGCATGACCGTCACATACCTACGCCGAGGCCCCGCTTGCGCACCGCGATGGAGATGACCGCCGCGATTTCGGATATTGTCGCGCTTGTTCCGTAAAGCTCGTGCACCGCCCGCAGCGTATCGATGAATTCGGCCGGGCTTGGGACGATCAGTCCGTCGTCGGCCGGAGCGCTATTTGCCTGATCGACGATGATGTCGGCAATCCTCTGTACAAAAGCGAGATCAAGCTTTTCCCTGAGGTGCTCGGCACCGATTTCAACCAGCAATTTCTTTCTTTGACTGCCATCGTTGTCGGGGCCGTCAAGTGCTGGAAGTTCGATCTCGACGCAACGTCGCAAAAACGCACGTGGTAGATCGCGCTCATCGTTCGTGGTTACGATGATCAGTGGGAGCGCTTCGGGTTGCGCCTTGACCGGTGGCGGCCCAATCTCATCGACGTCGAATTGGAGCGAACCAAGCGCGACCAGGAGATTGTTGGGTACATCGGGATCGGCTTTGTCCATTTCGTCGAGCAGAACAACGGCCGGAACGGCCGGCCCGGCATCCTCCTCTGCAGCCTGGATCGCGGCACCCCCGGCTACGCTGCGGGTGAAGAAACGCTCCTGAAGGTTGGCTCCTATCGGATCAAATGCCTTCCACAGGACGCCGGGGCGAATGTATCGCCGCCAGTCCAGGTCAACACCTAATTTGCTCTGCGCATCGCTCAAGCGGCGCACGAGGTCGAGCTCCGACATTAGATCGCGCGCTTGGGTACGCGATGAAATCACCTTCTCGAGGTAGCGCCAGTTCTTGTGCTTCGCGATCGCGGCCGCGAGCGAAGATTTGCCCCAGCCGGGTGCGCCGCGCACGAGCAGCGGTCGGCCCGTGGAAAGCGCCACCCTGACGGCGAGCTTTACTCTCTCGCTGTAGACATACAAAGCCCCGCCACGCTGATCGCCGACCTCGGGGCTAAGTTCCCCGTGCCGCTCGACGTCGCTTGGCTCGAACCTACGCGATGCGAAGGATTTGTTTGGCGGATTCATAGCTGTCCCAAATCTCACGTTCGAATCCATTGGGCAACAACGGTTTAAGCCATGCCTCCTCCGGCAACAATCCGAGCGTGACGACGTCCTCGCCTGTCAAGACCAGGAAGTTGACCCAGTTGAACAGCACGGTTTCGCGCAGCTGCTTGAGCCAGCTGGCGCTCAATCCTTTTGCATCGAGCACCACGAAAACAGGCTCCCTGGCGTGCCGCAGGGCATCGAGCCGCTTGCTGAGCTTGGCGACGCTCGCGTCGCGGTCGAGATTCAGCGCTTCGAGCAGCGTCGATCGGACCTGCTGATGCAGGTCTTCATAACTAGCAAATATACCGTGCGCCGTGCCGATCGGCCAATTATTTCGCGGACCTCGTTCGCTCGCGGTTAACACGTAGCATGTGGCCGTCCTGACCTCATCGGCATTGAGTGCGAGCAAATGTTGTGCGGTCACATCGGGCGCCGAACAGCCCTTGATCCTGTGCGCCGAACCCATATCGACCCAGGAGCAGAAGCCGATCAGATCGACAATGTCGCTAAATTGCTCCTCATTTGCCCTACCGAAGAATTGTTGCAGGTCGCGCAGCACAGGCCAAGCTCGACCGATACCAACACCCATGATCTTGACCGCAAATTTGAGCCATTTATCGGCTGACAAATCCCAAGTTCCAAGATCGAGGTTAATCTTGCCGGCGGCCGTTTCGATAACTTCCTCACGCCTGATTGCGTCCTGCAGCAGCTTCGCGACGTAGGAAATCTGCAACTGCGCCCGATCGATCAGCACGAGTTCGGCGCCGAGCTGCCCCTGCACTTTCCGGGTTACGCTCCCGATGTTGTCGAAGTTGTGATAGCTCGTAATTTCATAGATCTGATCCGCTCTCCCCTTGATCGCTTCTGGCTCACTATCGAGGTAGATCGGAATTATTAGAAAATTCTCTTCCTTTCGGCGAAACGACAAAATCGCCCATTCGTACCTGCAATAATCGGATTCGATCGACCTCGGCGTGACAAGGATCACCGCCGCGTCGCAGGTCCGAATCCAGGCATTAATAGTTGACCGCCAATCATGCCCAGGTACCAGTGCTTTGCGATCAAGCAATATCTCGTAGTTGGCTTCGAGATTCTGCGCGAGGCCCGTCAGGATCGCATGATGCTGGGAGCCGTTCTCGGTGCTATGGCTGAAAAAAAGTCGCGGTTTCCTCATCACGCGCTCAACAATGATAAGCGCGATCCGGCGCGCGAAGTGCAATCAAGGTACAAACGACAGGCAGGCACTGGCAAGAGATGGCTGAACCCCCTAACCCCAGGGCAGGCGCCTGATCGTATCGATCGAAACCGTTGCAAATCAAGGTTGCATTCGCCTCGCTCAAAAGTCACTTCCAACAAACCTCTCATCAACAGGCCAAAGTCAGTCAATACCGCGCCGACCGCTCTACCATGGTACCGCTAGTGGTTCCTTCAGATTCCGCGAAATTCCGGCCGAAGCCTCGGGACGCGGTTTTCTCCTTCCGCTGTTTGGCGCCGACTGGCATCGCATCAATCGGCGATCCAAGGGTTAAGCATTCGGCTTGGCCACGCCTGACCTCGATGCGGCAATCGGGCTTGTCCAGCCCCCCTCGCAACCCCGCCTGCGAAAGACTATCTTGATCCCGGCCCCACACGCAACGGAACACGCCCCATGACCCCCACAACCTCGCTGCTCGACCGCGCCAACCTCGACCGGGATTCCGTGCGCCACCAGGTCGCGCGCGGGCTCGAGGGCGCCGACGACGGCGAGTTGTTCCTCGAATATGCCCAGACCGAGGCGCTGATGTTCGACAATGGCCGGCTCAAGCAGGCCACCTACGACACCTCGCAGGGGTTTGGGCTGCGCGCGGTCAAGGACGACGCGGTCGGCTATGCGCATTCCTCGGACGTGTCGCTGCCGGCGCTGATTCGCGCCGCGGATGCGGTCGCCGCGGTGCGGGGCGGCTATAGCGGGAATTTTGCGGCTGCTCCCGCGTATACCAATGTGCGGCTCTATGGCGATGAAAATCCGCTCGATGCGCCGGGCTTCGAGAGCAAGGTGAAGCTGCTGGCCGAAATCGACGCCTATGTCCGCGACCGCGACCCTCGGGTCCGGCAGGTCACCGTCAGCCTCGGCGCGACCTGGCAGGTGGTGGAAATCCTGCGGCCCGACGGCGAGAGCTATCGCGACATCCGCCCGCTGGTGCGGGTCAATATTTCCGTGGTCGCGGGCCAGGGCGACCGCCAGGAGAGCGGCAGCCGGGGCTATGGCGGCCGCGAGGGCTATGCCCGCTTCATCGAGGCCAAATCCTGGCGCGAGGCCGCCGACGGCGCGATCCGCGAGGCGCTGGTCAATCTGGAATCGGTGCCGGCACCGGCCGGCGAAATGGACGTCGTGCTGGGGTCCGGCTGGCCCGGCGTGATGCTGCACGAGGCCGTCGGCCACGGGCTCGAGGGCGATTTCAACCGCAAGCAAACTTCGGCGTTTGCAGGCCTGATGGGCCAGCAGGTCGCGGCCAAGGGCGTCACCGTGGTCGATGACGGCACCATGGCCTCGCGGCGCGGGTCTTTATCGATCGACGACGAGGGCACGCCGACCAACCGCACCGTGCTGATCGAGGACGGCATTCTCGTCGGCTACATGCAGGATCGGCAGAACGCCCGATTGATGAACATGAAGCCGACCGGCAATGGCCGCCGCCAGGGCTATTCCCACGTGCCGATGCCGCGCATGACCAACACCTATATGCTGGCGGGCACGCGCGACCCGGCGGAAATCCTGGCCTCGGTCAAGAACGGCGTCTACGCCGCGAATTTCGGCGGCGGCCAGGTCGATATCACCTCGGGCAAATACGTGTTCCAGTGCACCGAGGCCTACAAAATCGAAAACGGCAAGCTCGGCGCGCCGCTGAAGGGCGCGATGCTGATCGGCAACGGGCCGACCGACCTGCACAGAATCACCATGGTCGGCAACGATCTCGCGCTCGATACCGGCATCGGCACCTGCGGCAAGAACGGCCAGGGCGTGCCGGTCGGCGTCGGCCAGCCGACGCTGCGGATGGAACGGATTACGGTCGGAGGAACAGGCTAGTGAGCATCGAGAAACCGGTCGAAAAACAAAGCTTCGCGGCGCGGGCGCAGGGCTGGGGCGCGCAGCTGGTGCAGTTCGCCGCCGTGGTGGCGCTGGTGTTCCTCGCCAAGGGCGCGCTGGCCGAGCCGTTTTACGTGCCGTCGGGCTCGATGGAGCCGACGCTTCTGATCGGCGACGCGCTGCTGGCGTCGAAATTCCCTTACGGCTACGGCACGGCGTCATTGCCGATCCAGTTCAACCTGCCGGAGACCGGGCGGGTGTTCGGCGAGACCCCGAAACTCGGCGATGTCGTGGTGTTCCGCTGGCCCGGCGACCGCTCGCAGGCCTGGGTCAAGCGCGTGGTGGGGCTGCCCGGCGACCGCATCCAGATGCGGCAGGGCCAGCTCTTCATCAACGACCATGCTGCCTCGCTGAAGCCGGATGGCGTCGGCGAAGCCGAGGACGACAATGGCGGCTCGGAGCCGGCCTATCGGTATGTCGAGACACTGCCGAACGGCGTGGCCCACGAGATCTACAAGCTGCGCGACAATGGCCGGCTCGACAATACGCCGGAAGTCACGGTGCCCGAGGGCCGCCTGTTCGTGATGGGCGACAACCGCGACAACTCCGCCGACAGCCGCGTGCCTTTGCGCGAAGGCGGCGTCGGGCTGCTGCCGATCGACAACCTGGTCGGCCGCGCCGACGCCGTGGTCGGATCGTGGGACCTCGGCATCCGCCACCAGCCGGTATGGACCTGGCTGTCAGGATTCCGCACCGCGCGGTTTTTCACCGCGGTGCATTGAATTCTTCGTCATTCCGGGGCGATGCGAAGCATCGAACCCGGAATCTCGAGATTCCGGGTTCATGCTCCGCATGCCCCGGAATGACGCAAGCTACCTTACCACGCCGGAAATAAACCCGGCCTTGCGCCGCGGCGGCTTGATTTCCTTTTTCAAAAAGCAGTGCGCCTCCTTGCCGACATAGCCCGGCCGCGCATAGGTCCAGGCGCGGCATTTGTTGTCGCCGGTGCAGGCCGTCTTGCAGGCCTCGTCGCCCTCGCCGCCCTTGAGCTCGAAACTGTGGTAGTCGCCGCCGGCGCGGTCGATCGAGGTTTCGATGGCGCTGTTCTTGGGCTCGACCACGCCGGCGCCGCGCACGCCCGAGACGCAGCAATTATCCTCCCGGCGCGCCGGCACGTTGCTCTTGAGCCAGCACACCGCGCCGGCCGCGCCGTCGGTCGGGTAGCTGAAGCTCCAGGAACGGCAGCGCTTGTCGCGCTCGCACAGCAGCGCGCAATCGGCAGGATCCCCCGAGGGCACCGGCGAACTCTGGTAATCGCCGCCGGGACGGTCGAAATTGGCCTGCGCCTGCGCCGGTCGCGGGGAGGCAATGATCGCCAGCAAGGCGGATGCCGCAAAACACGCCGTGAGCAGGCGGCCTCTCCCCATATTCGATTGCTTTCGATTGTCTGGACGCGCCGCTATCCCGGTCTGCCATTTGATCGCCATGAACCTGTACGGCGGATGAACGGCGCCGGGGCCCAGCGGCCCAATCAGCCGCAACGGACTGGTCTGGAGCAGGATGGGTTGAATCGAATCGGTCCGGGCGCTCTTCTTACCCTCCCCTGGAGGGGGAGGGTCGGCTCGCATCGCAAGATGCGAGACGGGGTGGGGTGACGGACTCACAATGCGGGCAGCGTTCGCGGGGAGAGACTGTCACCCCACCCCGCCGCTCCTTTCAGTCGCGTCGACCCTCCCCCTCCAGGGGAGGGTGAGTTCGTCGTTCAATCAAACCTCATCGCATCTTGCTTTTAGAACGCGTATTCCTCATAGGCCGGTTCCACCGAGCCGCGCCAGGGGCCGTGGAACTTGTCGAGCATCTCCTCGGCGGGGGTGCGGCCGGAGTCGATAATGCGCTGCAGCGGCTCGAGATGACGGGTCTCGTCGCGGCCGGCGTGGTCGAGGCGGCCCCGCCGCTGCAGTCCCGCATAGGCCAGCGCCAGGCATTCCCTGGCGATTTCGAACAGATAGCGGTCCCTGATCCGGGCCTTGAAGCCCATGCGCGGCACGTCGTCGCGCAACGCCTGGCGCTCCTGCGCATTCCATTGCTTGACGATGTCCCAGGCGGCATTGAGGCTGGTGTCGTCGTAGAGCAGGCCGACCCAGAACGCCGGCAATGCCGGCAGCCGTCCCCACGGCGCACCGTCGGCGCCGCGCATTTCCAGATAGCGCTTCAGCCGCACCTCGGGGAAGATCGTCGAAAGATGGTTGGCCCAATCCGACAGCGTCGGACGCTCGCCCGGGAACGCATCGCTGTTGCCTTCGAAGAAGGCGCGGAACGACGATCCCGATACGTCGACATATTCGTCGCCGCGCTTGACGAAATACATGGGCACGTCGAGCGCGTAATCGACCCAGCGCTCGAACCCCATGCCGTCCTCGAACGCCCACGGGATCATGCCCGAACGCGCATTGTCGGTATCGCGCCAGATCTCGGAGCGGAACGACAGGAAGCCGTTGGGCGCCCCTTCCGTGAACGGCGAATTGGCGAACAAAGCGGTCGCCACCGGCTGCAGCGCCACCGAGACCCGCAGCTTCTTGACCATGTCGGCTTCCGAGGAGAAGTCGAGATTGGTCTGCACCGTGCAGGTCCGGTACATCATGTCGAGGCCATAGTGGCCTACCTTCGGCATGTAGTCGGTCATGATCTTGTAGCGGCCCTTCGGCATCCTCGGAATCTGCCCGCGCGACCATGACGGCGTCATGCCGAGCCCGAGAAAACCGATGCCGAGCGGGGTCGCGATCTCGCGCACCTGCGCCAGGTGCGCCATCAACTCGCTCTGGGTCTGATGCACGGTCTCGACCGGCGCGCCCGACAGTTCGAACTGGCCGCCGGGCTCCAGCGAAATCGCGCCGCCGCCGGTGACGTCGTAGAGCCCGATGATGTTGCCGTGCTCCATGATCGGCTCCCAGCCGAGCAGGAGCTTCATGCCCTCCAGCAGCGCGCCGATGCCGCGGGCGCCTTCATAGGCAACGGGATGATGGCCGGCGAGCGTGAACGGGGTTTTTTCGTGCTCGGTGCCGATGCGGAATTCGGACACAGGCTTCACGCCCCCCGCCAGCCACGCCACCAGTTCGTCGCGCGATTGCAACGGCGTCATATCGATCTGGTCACGCGCCATGAAAAATCCGGATGTCAGGCGTTTGGACCGAACGCGCGCGGTGTCTGGGCCATCCGCGAGCCAACCGGTTCGCCGATGGAGAAGGTGAAAACAATATCATCGCGCCGGCGCGCCGTCTCTGACGGCGATCGCCTGCGCCTCGTCGCAAGAGCAGCCGAGGCGGTCGAGCAGGCCGCAGAGTTTTAGCGCATCCGCATCGGACAGTTTCGAGCCGACATATTTCTCGATCGCGGCCGAATAGGCGCTCCACATCTTCTTCTGCAGTTCGCGGCCAGGCTCGGTGATTTCGACGAACTGGCCGCGCTTGTCGCTTCGGCATTCGCGGCGCGCCGCCAGCCCCTCGTCGACCAGCCGGTCGATCAACCGCGAGGTCGAGTATTGCGGGATCAGCATCTGCCTCTCCAGTTCGACCGGGCGCATTTCGCCCGATGGCGCGCGCGACAGCTCGAGCAGCGCCTCGTACCAGGCGAGCGGCGGAAAGCCGGCCTTCTTCAAATCCTGTTCGACGGCGTCGAGCACCCGGCTCTGGATCCGCATCAGGCGGATCCAGGCGGCGGTCGCCTCGGTCGAAGGTTTGCGTTTCATGGCCCAGCCCACGGATGTGACGGGCCATTGTACCGCAATAAATGCAGCTGCATCAATCTTGACTCTTTCATGCAGATGCATTTAGTCATCCGGCAGCGTTTTCAAAGCGGGGCCTGCGCCCGGACATGATCCGGGGCGGGCGACCGGTTCGCGTCAAGAAAGCGCGTTAACATAAAGATTTGGTGTCTGGTCGGTTCTGCTCCAATCAGCACCGGCCGGGCTCCAGCCGACACAGCCACAATAATCGAGGGAAGGAAATTCCGATGAAACTGTATTATGCGCCCGGCGCGTGCTCGCTCTCCCCCCACATCGCGCTTTTGGAAGCCGGCCTGCCCTACGAGCTGGTCAAGGTCGACCTGCGCGCCAAGAAGCTCGAAAACGGCGACGACTATCTGCAAGTGAATCCGAAGGGCCAGGTGCCGGCGCTCGCGCTCGATAACGGCGAGTTGGTGACCGAAGGCCCCGTGATCGTGCAGATGATCGCCGACAAGGCGGCGTCCAAGAACCTCGCGCCCGCCCGTGACAGCGCCGAGCGCTACAAGCTGCAGGAATGGCTGACTTACATCAACGGCGAATTGCACAAGAACATCGGCCCGCTGTTCAACCCGACGCTCTCGGACGATGCCAAGGCCGTGTTCAAGGATCGCGCGATGGGCAAGTTCAAATATGTCGACGGCCAGCTTGCCGGCAAGGACTACCTGATGGGCAAGCAATTCACGGTGGCCGACGGTTACCTGTTCACCATGCTGCGCTGGGCCGACGGCTTGAAGTTCGACCTTGCGGGGTTGTCCAACCTGATGGCCTACAAGGCCCGCGTCGGCGCGCGCCCAAAGGTGCAGGAGGCGCTGGTCAAGGAAGGCCTGATGAAGGCGGCGTAGATATTCGCAGATCGCGGGATGCAACGGGCCGGATCGATGATCCGGCCTTTTTGTTGTCGTCATCGCGAGCGAAGCGAAGCAATCCATGCCGCGGCGGAAAGAAAGATGGATTACTTCGTCGCAAGTGCTCCTCGCAATGACGGGCGGTGCGTCACGCCGCCGCCAGTTTCTTCGGCGGGAAGCGGCCATAAAACGTCTCGCCCTTTTCGGCCATTTCGACCAGCAGTTTCGGCGGGGTGAAGCGCGAGCCGTATTTGGCCTCGAGCTTGTGGCACAGCGCGACGAAATTCTTCGTCCCCATGAAGTCGATATAGGACAGCGTGCCGCCGGTGAACGGCGCGAAGCCGAAGCCGAGGATCGAGCCGACATCGGCCTCGCGCATATCGGTGATGACGTGATCTTCCACCGTGCGCGCGGCTTCCACCGCCTGCACCACCAGAAAACGCTGCTTCATCTCCTCGACATCGAGCGTATCGGGGTCGAGATGCTTCGGCTGCAGGCCGCCCAAAGCCTGCCACAGGCTCTTCTGGCCCTTGCCCTTCTCGGGATAATCGTAGAATCCCTTGCCGTTCTTGCGGCCGAAGCGGCCTTGTTTCTCGACCATCTCGACCAGAAGCTTCTTCTGGGCCTGGTCGATCGCATTGGCGCCGAGATCGGCCTCGGTCGCCTTCATGATCTTGAGCACGAGGTCGAGTGCTACTTCATCGGACAGCGACAGCGGCCCGACCGGCATGCCCGCCATCTTGGCGGTGTTCTCGATCATCGCCGGCGGCACGCCTTCCATCAGCATTTCCAGGCCCTCGGCGGTAAAACGCAAGACGCAGCGGTTGGCGAAGAAACCCCTGGAGTCATTGACCACGATCGGGGTCTTGCCGATGGTGCGCACGTAATCGAGCGCGGTAGCGAGCGCGACGTCGCCGGTGTTCTTGCCGACGATGATTTCCACCAGCATCATCTTTTCCACCGGCGAGAAGAAATGAATGCCGATGAACTTGCTCTGATCCCTGAATTCTTCCGCCAGCGAATTGATCGGCAGCGTCGAGGTGTTGGAGGCAAAGATCGCATCGCTCTTCAACAGCGGCTGCGCCTTGGCGTAGGTTTCCGCCTTGACTTTCCTGTCCTCGAACACCGCCTCGATGACGAGATCGCAATCCTTCAATACGCTGTAGTCGGCGGTGGCACTGATACGTGACATGATGGCGTCGCGATCGCTTTCCTTGGCGCGGCCCTTCTTGATCAGATCGTCGATCACGGATTGGGCGTGGCCCTTGCCCTTGTCGGCGCTTTCCTGGTCGCGGTCGATCAGCACCACGTCGATGCCGGCGCGGGCCGAGACATAGCCGACGCTGGCGCCCATGAAGCCGGCGCCGATCACGGCGAGCTTTTTCACTTTCGTGGGCGGCACGTTTTGCGGCCGCCGCGCGCCCTTGTTCAATTCCTGCATCGACAGGAACAGGCTGCGGATCATGGCGGCCGCTTCCTTCGAGCGCAGGATCTGGGTGAAGTAGCGCGATTCCACCCGCAGCGCCGCGTCGATCGGCAGTTGCAGGCCCTCATAGACGCATTGCATGATGGCGCGTGCCGCCGGATAATTGTCGTAGGTTTCGCGGCGATAGATCGCGTTGCCGGCCGGGAACATCATCATGCCCGCCTTGGAATAAACCGGGCCGCCGGGCAGCCTGAATTCCTTGGTATCCCAAGGCGCGACCGCCTTGCCGCCGCCCTTGATCCAGTCTTTGGCAGTCTTGATGAGGTCGGCTGCCGGCACCACCGCATCGACCAGCTTCAAGGCCTTGGCCCGCTCGAGGTTGATCGCCTCGCCCTTCAGCAGCAATTGCATCGCATCCTGCGGCGGCACGATGCGCGGCACCCGCTGGGTGCCGCCGGCGCCGGGGAACAGGCCGACCTTGACTTCGGGCAGGCCGAGACGGGTTTTGGGATTTTCCGCGGCGACGCGGTAATGGCAGGATAGCGTCAGTTCGAAACCGCCACCGAGCGCCAGGCCGTTGATCGCGGCGACCCATGGTTTGCCTGATGTCTCGATCGCGCGAAACACCTGCGAGAACCTGCGGCTCTGGTCGAACAGCATCTGGTTGGCCGCGACGTCGCCCTTGGTTTTCAGCATCTCGGCATACTGGCGGCTCATGCCCTCCAGCATCGACAGATCGGCGCCGGCGCACAGGGCTTCCTTGCCCGAGGTGATGACGACGCCTTTCAGCGCGCCGTCGGCCGAGGTCTGTTTGACGATCGCCTCGAGTTCGTTGACCGAGGTCTCGTCGAGCACGTTCATCGAACGGCCCGGCGTATCCCAGGTTACCAGGGCAATATTGTCGGCGTCGGTCTCAACCTTGAAGTTCTTGAAGGCCATTTGTTGCTCCCTAAGGTGCCGACAGCCCCTTGGCGCGGCGGTTGTCTGTGATCGTGGGGTGGGTTAGCGAAGCCTAACCCACCATTTCCAGCGCCGCGATATCGGTGGGTTACGCCTTCGGCTAACCCACCCTACGGCCCTACACCCGCTCGATGATGGTCGCGGTGCCCATGCCGCCGCCGATGCACAGCGTTACCAGCGCGGTCGACTTGCCGGTGCGCTCGAGTTCGTCGAGCACGGTGCCGAGTATCATCGCGCCGGTGGCACCGAGCGGATGACCGAGCGCGATCGCGCCGCCATTGACGTTGATTATGGAATTGTCGATGTCGAAGGCCTGGATATAGCGCAGCACCACCGAGGCGAAGGCCTCGTTGAGTTCGAACAGGTCGATATCCGATTTCTTCATGCCGGAGCGTTCGAACAGTTTCCTGGTGACGTCGACCGGGCCGGTCAGCATCATCGCAGGTTCCGAGCCGATATTGACGAAGGCGCGGATTTTGGCGCGCGGCTTCAGGCCGTGTTTGCTGCCCGCCTCCTTGCTGCCGAGCAGCACGGCGCCGGCGCCGTCGACGATGCCCGACGAGTTGCCGGCATGGTGGACGTAGTTGATGCGTTCGATCTCCGGGTGCGACTGGATCGCCACCGCGTCGAAGCCGCCCATCTGCCCCATCCCCACGAATGACGGCTGCAGCGACGCCAGCGACTGCATCGTCGTCGCGGGGCGCATATGCTCGTCCTTGGCCAGAATGGTCAGCCCGTTGACGTCCTTCACCGGAACCACGGAGTTCTTGAAGCGGCCCTCGTCCCAGGCCTTGGCCGCGCGCTGCTGGCTTTGCACCGCATAGGCGTCGACGTCGTCGCGTGAAAACCCGTATTTGGTCGCGATCAGGTCGGCGGACACGCCCTGCGGCATGAAATAGGCGGGCACCGCGATCGATGGATCCATCGGCCAGGCGCCGCCGGAAGCGCCGATGCCGACCCGGCTCATGGATTCGGCGCCGCCGCCGATGGTCAGTTCGTGCTGCCCGCTCATGATCTGGGCGGCGGCGAAATTGACGGCGTCCAGCCCCGAGGCGCAGAAGCGGCTGATCTGGACGCCGGGGACGGCCTCGCCGAGGCCGGCATTCAGCGCCGCGAAGCGCGCGATATCGGAGCCGGCCTCGCCGACCGGATCGACCACCCCCAGAATGACGTCATCGATGACGTCTTCCGGCAGATTGTTGCGCTCCTTCAGCGCCTTCAGCGGCGCGGTCGCCAGCGCCAGCGCGGTCACCTCGTGCAACGCGCCATCGGCCTTGCCGCGGCCGCGCGGCGTGCGAACGTGATCGTAGATATATGCCTCAGGCATGACGCCCTCCAGGTACGAGGTCAAAATATATAGCCGAAGTGGAAGCTGTCGCGGGATCGTGCAGGGCAGGCGAAAAATTCTCCGGTCAGAACGCTTCCGCCGCCAATTCCATGGTGGTCGCGCATCCGGTCTGGATGCGCGCAAGATGTACTGACGTTTCCGGCAGCATCCGCTCCATGAAAAAGCGGCCGGTCACCAGCTTGGTATTCAGATAGGGCGTGGCGCCGGAGCCTGCAATCTTGTCCTGGGCCACTTTCGCCATTCGTGCCCACATATAGGCGAAGGTGACGAGGCCGAACAACTGCATGTAATCGGTGGCCGCGGCGCCGGCATTGTCGGGCTTGGCCATCGCGTTCTGCATCAGCCAGGTGGTGGCCTGCTGCAAATGGCCGAGTGCGGTGCTCAGCGGCGCGACGTAGGGCTTCATGGCCTCATCGGCGCCGTGATCCCTGGCGAAGGTCGCGACCTCGTTGAAGAAGGACATCACCGCGCGGCCGCCATCGCGGGGCAATTTGCGGCCCACCAGATCGAGTGCCTGAATACCGTTGGCGCCCTCATAGATCATGGCAATGCGCGCATCGCGCACAAACTGCTCCATGCCCTGCTCGGCGATATAGCCGTGACCGCCATACATCTGTTGCGCCAGCACCGCGTTGGAAAATCCGACATCGGTGAGCACGCCCTTCATGACCGGTGTCATCAAACCCATGTGACCGTCGGCCTCCTGACGATCCTTGGGATCACTGGATCTGTGGGCAACATCGCTTTTCAGCGAGGTCCACACCACCATGGCGCGCGCCGCCTCGTTGAAGGCGCGGATGGTCAGAAGGGTGCGGCGCACGTCGGGGTGCACGATGATCGGATCGGCCGGCTTGTCCGGCGCCTTCGGCCCCGACAGCGAACGGCCCTGCAGGCGGTCGCGCGCATAGGCGACCGCATTCTGGTAGGCGACCTCGGATTGCGCCAGCCCCTGCACCGCAACGCCCAGCCGCGCCTCGTTCATCATCACGAACATGCCCTGCATGCCCTTGTTTTCCTCACCGATCAGCCAGCCGGTGGCGCCGTCGTAATTCATCACGCAAGTGGAATTGCCGTGAATCCCCATCTTGTGCTCGATCGAGCCACAGGACACGCCGTTGCGGGCGCCGAGCGAGCCGTCGGCATTGACCAGGATTTTCGGCACCACGAACAGCGACACGCCCTTGATGCCGCTGGGCGCGCCCTCGATTCGCGCCAGCACCAGATGAATGATGTTGTCCGCGAGATCGTGCTCGCCCGCGGAAATGAAGATCTTGGTGCCGGTGATCTTGTAGCTGCCGTCGGGCTGTTTCGCCGCCTTGGTGCGGAGCAGGCCGAGATCGGTGCCGCATTGCGGCTCGGTGAGGTTCATGGTTCCGGTCCATTGTCCCGCCACCATCTTGGGCACGAACATCGCCTTCTGTTCGGGCTTGCCATGCACCATCAGCGCCGCGGTGGCGCCCATGGTCAGGCCGCCATACATCGAAAACGCCATATTCGCCGAGCACTGGAATTCGTTGACGGCCTGGGTCAGCGTGATCGGCAGCCCCTGGCCGCCATATTCCACCGGTGCCGAGAGCCCAAGCCAGCCGCCTTCGGTCACCTGCCTGTAAGCTTCCTTGAAACCTTTCGGGGTCGTCACGCTGCCATCGTCATGGCGGGTGCAGCCCTCGAGGTCGCCAGTGCGGTTGAGCGGCTGCAGCACCTGTTCGCTCAGTTTCGCCGCCTCGTTCAGGATCGCCTCGCGCACGTCGGCGGAGGCGTCGCTGAAGCCCGGAAGATTGTCGTAGCGGTCGATCTGAAACACGTCGTTGAGCAGGAAGCTGACATCTTCCAGGGGAGCTTTGTAGATCGGCATGATGTCCTTTCGGCCGGGCCCGGCGCGCTTCGTTTAGGAGAGATACTGCGGCGCAGCAACCGCGCGGCTCAGAAATGACCTTAAACCGTTCGGAAACCCAAGGCAGCACCAAGGCAGGGGTTCGGGCGGTCATTGCGACAACGTGACCGACGCGACCGGCTGACCGCGCGCCCCCCAAAACCGATCAATTTCGCAAGCGCGGCAACTTTCGGGGCCTCCGGGACGAATCTTTAACCGGTTATTTACCGTAACACGAAAAAGTCGGTGCCCAGAGGCAGACGACCTGCGCGGAATTCGATTGTCTCTTCTCCAGGGACGCGCGGGGAGGCTGAAGGCGCAGTTGGCGCGCCGGATTCGGAACCGGACCAGAGCATGAATTCGCGCGTATCGTGGAGTGTTGAAGGCATCGATCCGTCCGTCCGCGAGAGGGCCGAGGCCGCAGCGCGGCGTGCCGGGATGTCGCTGAACGACTGGCTCAATTCCACCATCGGCGAATCCGCCCCTCCCGATTTTCGCGCCACCCCCGATCAACGAGCGGCGCCGGCGAGCCAGGAAGCCCGCGACGTCGCCGACATTCACCAACGGCTGGATTCGATCACCCGCCAGATCGAGCAGATTTCGCGGCCTTCGCCGCGCAACGACGCGCCCCGGAGCGAGCCGGCCGTCGCCCGGCAACTGAACGACGCCATCTCGCGTCTCGACGCCCGGCTGTCGCAGATTTCAAACCCTCCACCGGTGAAGCAGGCCCAGCTCAAGGACAAGCAGCGCCAGGCCGACATGGTCGAGCGCGCGGCCAGCCAGGTCTACCGTCCTTCGCCCCCGCTCATCCCGATCTCGCTCGACTCCGCGATCGCGGAAATCGCGGCCCGTCAGAATGAACTCGATCGTACTCCGCCACGATCGACGCCGCCGCGAAACGCGCCGCCGGTCGCGCCCGCCATGGCGCCGGCAATGGCGCCCGCGATGGCACCAGCGATGCCCCCGGGCCCGGACTTTTCCACCCTCGAGCGCCATCTCTTCAAGATCACCAGCCAAATCGAGGCGCTGCAGCGTCCCGACGGCATCGAGCAGTCGATCGCCGCCTTCCGCGGCGAATTGACCGAAATCCGCCACGCCATCACCGAGGCGATGCCGCGCCGGGCAATCGAATCGATCGAAAGCGAAATCCGCTCGCTGTCCCGCCGCATCGACGACAACAGGCAGAGCGGCACCGACGGCCAGGCGCTGGCCGGCATCGAGCGGGCTTTGAGCGAGATTCGCGAGGTGCTGCGCTCGCTGATGCCGGCCGAACAACTGGCGGGCTACGACGAGGCGATCCGCAATCTCGGCGGCAAGCTCGACCTGATTCTGCGCGCCAGCGACGATCCGAAAACCGTCCAGCAGCTCGAAGGCGCCATCGCGGCACTTCGCGCCATCGTCTCCAACGTCGCCTCCACCGAGGCGCTGGCACGGCTCAGCGACGACGTGCACACCCTGTCGTCCAAGGTCGATCAGCTCACCCGCGCCGAGCCCAACAGCGATTCCTTCGCGATCCTCGAACAGCGCATCGCCGCGCTGACATCGGCGCTGGAAAACCGCGAGCGGCCGGTGGTGAGCGGAAACTCGGAGCAAATCGAGGGCGCGCTGCGGGCGCTGTCCGACCGTATCGACCGCATGCCGGCCAGCAATGACAGCGCGTCCGCTTTCGCCCATCTCGAGCAGCGCGTGTCCTATTTGCTCGAACGCCTCGAGGCCTCCGCCGATCACCGCGGCGAGAATCATCTCGGGCGGGTCGAGGACGGACTGCACGACATTCTGCGCCACCTCGAAACCCAACATGCGAATTTTGCCGCGCTGGCCGAGAGCAGAAGCATCCCGGCTGAACCGGTGGATACGGGCCTGATCGACATCGTCAAGCGCGAATTGTCCGATATCCGTTTCAGCCAGACCGAAACCGGCCGCCACACCCAGGATTCGCTGGAAGCCGTTCACAACACGCTCGGCCACGTCGTCGATCGGCTGGCGATGATCGAAGGCGATCTGCGCACGGTGCGCGCCCAACCGGTCGCCCCGGCTCCGGAATCCGTGCCCGCCCCTCAGCCGGCTCCGCCGCAGGCCGCCGCGCCGCGCGTTTCGATGGCGCCGCAGCCCAAACCCGAATTGCCCAATCCCGCCGCGGAAGAGGACCATTTCGCCGCCGCCCCGCGTGAATTCCAGGCCGCACCGGCACCGATGTCGGCTATCGTCGTGACGCCACGGGCCATCAGCGAAATTCTTGAACCGCACGCGGCGCCACCGCGCCCGGCGATCGAGCCGGGTCTGCCGCCCGATACCCCGCTCGAACCGGGGACAAGGCCGAGCGGGCGAACTGCTTCGCCGTCGGAGCGCATCGCGGCGTCCGAAAGCGCGATCGCCGAAATTCCGGCCACCGCCCGTGAGCCGGCCACCGCATCGAGTTTCATCGCCGCCGCCCGCCGCGCCGCCCAGGCCGCCGCGGCCGCGCAGCCGAACGACAAGTCCGGCAAGGGTCCGGTCAAGTCCGCCACCGGCGACAAAGCGAGGGAACCCTCGACCATCAGCTCCAAGATCCGTTCGCTGCTGGTTGGCGCGAGCGTTGTCGTGATCGTGCTCGGCACCTTCAAAATGGCGATGACGCTGCTTGACGGCGGCAGCGCACCGCCGACCGCGATCGAGAATTCGAGCGAGCCGCAGCCTGCGGCTCAACCGCCCGCGAATAGCGCCGCCAAGCCGGCCATGCCGGCCCCGGCCCCCGCGGCACCCTCGATGACTTTGCCGCCCCCGATCGGCAAGCAGTCGCTGGATAATTCCGCACCGAACACCCCCGATACCACAGCGTCCGTCGCCATCCCGGCCCCCGAAGCAGCTCCAATCGCCGCCAGCGAAATCACCGGCACGATTCCGACCCAAAGCGCGCCGTCCGGCCGCAAACTCGGAACTGTGCAGGTGCCGCCGACCGAACGGCTGCCGGACGCCATCGGCGGACCGGTGCTGCGCGCCGCCGCGCTGAAGGGCGATCCCACCGCAGCCTATGAAGTCGGCGTCCGTTTCGCCGAGGGCAAGGGCGTGGCTCCGAATCTCGACGAGGCGGCCAAATGGTATGACCGCGCGGCCCAGGCCGGCGTGGTGCCGGCGATCTTCAGGCTGGGGACCCTCTATGAAAAGGGCCTCAGCGTGAAAAAGGACGTCGATATCGCGCGGCGCTACTACATGCAGGCCGCCGAACGCGGCAACGCCAAGGCGATGCACAATCTCGCCGTGCTCGATGCCGACGGCGGCGGCAAGGGCGCCAACTACAAGAACGCCGCGGAATGGTTCCGCAAGGCGGCCGATCGCGGCGTCGCCGACAGCCAGTTCAATCTCGGCATTCTCTATGCCCGCGGCATTGGGGTCGAACAGAACCTCGCCGAGTCCTTCAAATGGTTCAGCCTCGCCGCCGCGCAGGGCGATGCAGACTCGGTGCGCAAGCGCGACGATATCGCCAAGCGGCTCGATGCGCAGTCGCTGGCCGCGGCAAAACTCGCGATCCAGACCTTTACCCCGGAACCCCAGCCGGACGACGCCATCAACGTCGCAAGCCCCGCCGGCGGTTGGGACTCGGCGCCGGTGCCGGCGCAGGCCACCAGCACCAAGCCCGCGGCAAAGCCGGTTGCGACCAAGCGCACCGCCGCGCGCTGACGGTATATTCGTCGGCGTCGCCGCAGCTATTTTCACGATAAAGCCGTATAATCGCCGTGCCGCAACAAGGCACGGAAGATCCCGCCCGCGCTTCGCCGCCTCGGGCGGGGCCGTAGCCATGAGGCGATCGGCGAGGAGATCGAATTGTCTCGCGAAGATGGTCATCCCGAGCGGGCCGATTCACGACGGCCAACGGATGGACCCTGGGGTGCGCACACGCCCGGGCAGCCTGACCGGCCGCCACGGAGGCCTAGTCGCACCGCCCGTACCACGTGGAGGGCCGCTTTTTTCGTCCTTATGATGTCGCTGGTGGGCGCCCAGGCCTACAAGGACCTCTCGCGACCGGAGGCCTGGGCCTACTGGAAGGATCTTTATTTCGCGCCCAGCATGACGTCGTTGCTGATTAACGGCGCCTACCCGGATGGCGCGGGCCACGACCGGCCCGCATTGGCAATCAGCGGCACCATAGGCCCTGCCACCGCGAGCTGGTTCCGGAAACAGCTCGACGAAACCCGTCTGGTGGCCGGCGACCTTGTACTGATGTCGTCGCCGGGTGGAGACCTGAACCAGGCGATCATCATGGGCGAAATCATTCGATCACGCGGCCTGATGACGGCGGTCGGCGTCTCCGATGCTTCAGGCCGGATCCGGTCCTCTTATTGCGCCAGCGCCTGCGTGTTCGTCTATGCCGGCGGCAAGGTTCGTATCGGCGTCGCAGGATCAACGCTGGGTGTCCATCGCTTCGTGACGCTGACGTCCGGGCGCGACCCGGTCGCCGAAACCCAGCGGACCGAGGGGCTGGTCTTGAACTACATGACCAGGATGGGCGTCTCCTCCGCTGTTGTGGAAGCGATGTCTGCGACCAGCGATATCCGCTGGCTCGGGACCAAGGAAGCGGTCGCCATGGGCCTCGTCACCGATCCCATCGAGAGGCCATGAGGCCCGCTGCTTGTTCCAGCGCCAATTTTGACCGGATGCACCGGCCGATTAATCTGAATTATTCACCACGTCGGAGGTTGCGCGGCGGCGGGCTTCAAAAAAGCGGGCTGTCGCGGAATCTTTAGTCCCTCCGGCTTCCGATTTCGGTTATGCAGGGGCGCGGCAGTCGATCCGCGCTCCCAAAGAACCCACGCCGTGAGCGGTTTCGGCCAGCCTCAAGGCTAATTCTTAAAGCAAAACGCGCGTGCAACTTTACCTTCCGATCGCCGATATTCCGGTCAATGTTTTCCTCATCCTTGCGATGGGCGCGGCCGTGGGTTTCGTCTCCGGCATGTTCGGAATCGGCGGCGGCTTTCTGATGACGCCGCTGTTGATCTTTGTCGGCATCGCGCCGGCGGTCGCGGTCGCCTCGGTCGCCAGCCACATCGCTGCCTCGTCGTTTTCGGGCGCGCTGTCCTACTGGCGCCGCCGCGCCATCGATCCGGCGCTGGCGCTGGTGCTGCTCAGCGGCGGCACCATCGGCACCGCGCTTGGCGTCTGGACCTTCACGCTGTTGCGCTCGCTCGGCCAGCTCGACCTGATGATTGCGCTGTCCTATGTCGTGCTGCTGACCACCGTGGGCGGGCTGATGTTCTGGGAAGGACTGCGGGCGATCCTGCGGGCGCGGCGCGGCGTACCGGTACCGATGCGCCGCTCCGGCAGCCATGGCTGGATCCACGGACTGCCGCTGAAGATGCGCTTCAAGCGCTCCAAGATCTATTTGTCGGTGATCCCGGTCATTACCGTCGGCTTGATCATCGGCTTCATCGGCGCGGTGATGGGCATCGGCGGCGGCTTCATCCTGGTTCCGATCATGATCTATATCTTGCGGGTGCCGACCGCGACCGTGATCGGCACTTCGATGGTGCTGACGCTGGTCACCATGGTGTTCGCCACCATGCTGCACGCGGTCACCAACCATCTGGTCGACGCGGTCTTGGCGCTGATCCTGATGGTCGGCGGCGTTACGGGAGCGCAGTTCGGCGCCCGCGCCGGCCAGAAGATTCGCGGCGAACATCTGCGGCTGCTGCTGGGGCTTTTGATTCTGGCGGTCGGCATCCGCTTCGCGATCGAACTGGTGATCCGTCCCGACGATCTCTTCACGATCCGGGAAGCCGGAGGCGCCGCATGATCTTGCGTGTCTGCCTCGCCGCGATTGGCTCGCTGCTGGTGCTGGCCGCAACGCCGGCGCGCGCGGAGCGGCTGATCGTTTCGGTCTCCAACCACCGGGTTACCGTGACGCCGAACTATTCCGGCGAGGAGCTGGTGCTGTTCGGCTCGGTCGAAAAGGACGCCTCCACGCCGGCGACCCGATCGAGCTACGATCTCGTGGTCACCGTCAGCGGGCCGCGCGCGGACATGGTGACGCGCCGCAAGGAACGCAAGTTCGGCATCTGGGTCAACACCGACTACCGGCAGTTTCTCAATGTGCCGACCTATCTGGCGCTGTTTTCCAACCGGCCGTTCGACGCCATCGCCTCGCCCGAGGTCGAACGGCGCCAGCAGCTCGGGCTCAACAATGTGCTGCTCACCCAGCGGGTCGGGTCCGATTATGCCGACGTGGTGCCGAACGACGCCTTCCGCAGCGCCTTCGTGCGGCTGCGCGCCGAACACGGTCTCTACCGCGAGGAGACTTCCGCGGTGACCTTCCTGACGCCGACGCTGTTTCGCACCGGGATTCCGCTGCCAGCCGCGGTGCCGATCGGGACCTATGACGTCGAGATCAAGCTGTTCGCCGACGGCGTGTTGATCACGAAGACCGAAACCGCGTTCGAGATCGTCAAGGTCGGCTTCGAGCAGTTCGTCGCCACCACCGCGCGCCAGGACGGCTTTGTCTACGGACTGGTCACCGCCTTCATGGCGCTGATGACCGGCTGGATGGCCTCGATCGTGTTCAGGAAGGATTGATGAACCAAGGCCCGGGCTGAGGCTTCGTGGCCTCACAACTAAAATATCGAAAACAACCCCATGCAAAGAAAGCTGGATGGTATCATGATACCATAAACAGCTCCGCATGGACATCGCGCAGCTGTCGCTTGAGCAGCTTTCCGCTTGGATTCTTGGGCAGCGCGTCGACAAAAACACATCGCTTCGGCGTCTTGAAACCGGCAAGAATCGCGTGGGAATGCGCAAGCACTTCGGACTCGGTCAGTACATGGCCTGACTTGATCACGATCACCGCGACCACCGCCTCGACCCAGCGCGGATGCGGAATGCCGATGACGGCGACCTCAGAGACCTGCGGCATCCGGTAAAGCGCTTCCTCGACTTCGCGGCTGGCGACATTTTCGCCGCCGGACTTGATCATGTCCTTTTTTCGATCGACGACACTGATGTAGCCCTCGTCATCGATCGTGGCGAGGTCGCCGGAATGGAACCAGCCGCCCTCGAACGCGGCCGCGGTGCGTGCGTCATCATGGAAATAGCCTGTCATCAGATGCGGCGAGCGGTGGACGATTTCGCCGACCTCGCCCGGCGCCACGTCGCGCATCAAATCATCGACCACCCGCGTCTCGACATTGAGCACGGCGCGTCCGCATGAACCCGGTTTGCGCAATTGATCCTCGGGACCGAGCATCGTCGCCAGCGGCGCGATCTCGGTCTGGCCATAGAGATTCCACAGCCGCACCTTCGGCAGCCGCTGCGCCAGTTCGCGCAGCACCTCGACCGGCATGATGGAAGCGCCGTAATATCCCTTGCGCAGGCTCGACAGGTCGGTGGAATCGAACAACGGCGAACGCAGCAGCGAGATCCAGACCGTCGGCGGCGCGAAGAACGAGCTGATGCGGTATCGCGCGATCAGCGGCAGCAGATTGTCCGGCGTCGGTCGCGCGGTGATGACGTTGGTGGCGCCGATATAGACCGAGGGACCGAAGAAGACGTCGAGCTGCGCGCAATGGTAGAGCGGCAGCGCATGCAGCGTCAGGTCGTCGGCGGCGATCGGGGCATCGACGATGCAGCTGACATACTGCGAGATCACCGCGTCGTGGGTCAGCATCGCGCCCTTGGGCGAGGATTCCGTGCCGCTGGTGTAGACGATCTGCGCCAGATCGGTGCCATCGAGCTCGACGTCGGGCGGGGCCGTTTCGCAGGCGGCGAGCGCCTCGAAGCCGATCATATCGGCCTGGGGCTCGCTGGCGTCCTCCGCGGGAAGCCAGACCAGATCGCGCACGGCGGTATCGAACGCCTTCGCCGCGCGCGCCAGCGAGGCAACGCCGCTGTCGGTGGCGAGCATGGTGGCACCGGCGTGCCGCAGGATATAGGCGACCTCCTCGGCCCGCAGCATGAAATTGATCGGCACCAGCACAGCGCCGAGCCGCGCCAATGCAAATCGCATCGCCACGAAAGCATGGGAGTTGCGCGCCAGGATCGCAACCCGCGAACCCTTGGCGATGCCGCGCTCGGCGAGGCCGGCAGCGACGCGCGCGCTGATCGAATCGAACTCGGCATAGGTCCACCTGGTTTCGCCGCATATCACAGCGAGCTTGTTGGGCGTCCTCGCGGCGCTGCGCCGCAGCAGGTCCGCAAGCGTCTGGCGACGGGTGATGGAGCTCATGCTGACGGTCCCTGCCTGAAAGTCTTTTCTTCAGGTCAATTTGCCGCCTGTCGCGCGCGCTTGCAAGGCGACGGATGGTTCGGACGAAGGGAAAGCGCGGACTCAATAACAACGCGAGGCGGCAATCGTGTGCAGCCTGACATCGCCGAGCACATGGGCCATGAAACCCGGCGACTGGAATATTTTTGCGAACGCCGCGTCGCGGATGCTGAGGCCGCCGGTATAGGCGCCGAACGCCGGCATCACGGCGCGTTGGCCGTCGCAGGCAAAACAGCGGCGCTCCACCGAACGGCCGCGGGTGGAGACGCGCGCCTTGGGGTGCAGATGTCCGGCGATTTCGCCCAAAGCCCCGGTCGGCTCATGACGGAATACGATCGGTCCGATCGCCACCTCACTCGCGACCATACCGCCGAGATCGGACGGCAGCGCCGGGTCGTGATTGCCTGAGATCCAGATCCAGTCGCGCCGCACCTGCATTGCGATAATGGCGTCGCGGTCCGGCGCGGACAGCCGGCGATGCGCTTCGCGATCGTGAAAGCTGTCGCCGAGCGCGATCACGGCGCGCGGATCGAGCCGCGCGATCACGGCAGCGAGGCGAGCGAGCGTCGCCACCGTATCGTAAGGCGGCAGCAGCACGCCGCGGGCGGCAAAGCTGGAGCCCTTTTCCAGATGCAGGTCGGAGACCACCAGCAGGCGCTCGTCTTCCCAGAACAACGCGCCGGAGAGATCGGCGACCAGGGTCACATCCGTGACGTTCAAAACATTCTCGGAGAAGGCCGAATGAAACTCGTGCTTCGTCATGGCCGGGCATAGCCGTACGAAGGACGGCGTCGCTTCCGCTCGCCTATGCCCGGCCAACCACGTCTTGGCCTCGCGAAGAAAAAAGACGTGGATGCCCGGGACAAGCCCGGGCATGACAGCGTGGAGAGGCTAGCGCACAAACCCATTTATCCCGTCGCCTCTTTGACCAGCTCACTGGCGGCTTCCGCCAGCAACTCGTCGGATGCCTCGCCATAGACCGCCTCGCGGCCGATTTCCAGCATCACCGGCACCGCCAATGGCGATATCCGCGTCAATTCCCTATGGACGATTCGCCCCTTGATCCGCAACAGCATATCACTGAGCCGGCGGATATCGAGCAAGCCGGTGGCGGCGTCGGCGCGGGCGGCGCGCAGCAGCACGTGGTCGGGCTGATGCTTGCGCAAGACGTCGTAGATCAGGTCGGTCGAGAACAGCACCTGCCGCCTTGTCTTTTCCTCGCCGGTGAAG
>Ga0302320_10007326_pt1 | contig 24298 bp, 15 predicted proteins | sample Bog_T0_3_FD_202130 | JGI IMG/M metagenome (GOLD analysis project Ga0302320, IMG submission 202130) | Peat permafrost microbial communities from Stordalen Mire near Abisko, Sweden - Bog_T0_3 | ecosystem: Environmental > Terrestrial > Soil > Wetlands > Peat | place: Sweden: Abisko, Stordalen Mire...
GGCCGGTACGCACGGTGCTGCGTACCTTATACATATATGGCGTGCCGACGCTCCAGAGATTGGGCTTGTCCACCGCCATCTGCTGGGTGAACTCGTATTCCGCGTTGGGGCCGATCGATTGCGACACCTCTGCCGTCTGCACCACTTTGCCTTCACGGTCGACGATGGCGGTGGTCAGCGTGCATGCGGCCGGCGCGGCATTTCCGTTGCGGACCTTGGTATTCACGTGAACCGCGGCAGACTCCTTGCTAACTCGCGGCGTCGTGACGAACGTGCCCCAATGGGCCACATGGACCGGATTCACCGCCACCAGCCAGGTGTGCCGGTAGATGCCCGAGCCGGAATACCAGCGCGAGGAGGGTTGCGGAGTGTTGTCCACTTTCACAGCCACCACATTGTCGCCGCCGGCATTCAGGTGCGGGGTAAGGTCGTAGGCGAAACTGATGTACCCGAACGGCCGCTTCCCCAGGAATTGGCCGTTGATCCAGACTTCGCTGTTCTGGTAGGCGCCATCGATCTCGATGGACACTTGCCGGTCTTTATACGACGCGGGCAGGCGGAAATGCTTCCGGTACCACCCGATTCCCGTGGGCGCGAAGCCACCGGCGCCTCCGCTCGGCTCGGTTGGGACGAAGGGGCCCTCGACGCTCCAATCGTGCGGCAGGTCGAGACTGCGCCAAGTGGCATCGGCGAAACCCGGCTGCTGGGCGCCCGGTGCGTCGCCTTTGTAGAACTTCCAGCCGAAGTCAAAAGAGTCGCGGATGCGCGCCGGCGTCGCGGGAGTTTGGCCAGTCAATTGGCTGGCGGAGTCGAGCGCCGAAATCAGGGCTGCTGCTCCTACCGCCCGGCCGAGCAGTCCGCGGCGGGTCATGGAATCGCTTGAATTGGTCACGGATAGTTCCTTACCTTCCTTAGCTTTTAGCTTATAGCTTTTGGCCAAGCCAAAACCGCCATCACAACTTGCAGTAGCTAGTCTCTGTCGCTCAAGAACCGCTCCCTGGCGGGGTGCCCTCTGGGCCCGGCTCGGTAACAAGTCCCGTGGAATCATCGCAGCGTTTTCCGAGCCGCGCGCGCCAGCAAGCGGTTCTTGCCATTTGAGGGCAGTTTCGCGACAGAAACCAGCCAATAACTACTTACCGCCGCCGCACCGAGATCACATACCACGTAGTAACGGGATCGCCGATGGGAAGCACCCATCCATCGGGAGTCTTCTTAGCTTGGATTTCCTTGCCGATAGCCTTACCGGAGCCATCTAATGCCGCCGCACTTACAGCGGTCGCTCCACTGATACTGCGCAGAGTAACCGTCCCCGTCACCGGTTCGATGAGCGTGGGCGAATGGCCCTGGCCGCCGCGGCCCAGCCCGCTGTGGGCATCGTTCCATTTCTGGTCGGTGTTGGCCACGCGCGAACCCGTGGTGAGCGGCATCTTTCCGGCCTGCGCCAGCGGCTTCTGGTCCATTGACGACAGCACGATTGTGGCGAAGTTATTGTCGATGTCGGCGCCGAGATTCTTCAGTGTCTTGTGGTTCGCTTTGATGAAGCCGACCAGGGCTTGCGTACGGTCCGTCTCCACCGTCACCATTCCGGTCTTCGCGTCGGACGTGTACCAGGTCAACTGCTTCGTGTCCGAGACGATCGGGTTGCCTTCGGTAGCGGCGAGCTTCGCGGTCGGCGGCCCGTCGAACGATTTTGTGCGGACCGCGTGCTCGAGCGGCAGCGACAACGGGAATCCGGGCGTGAAGTAGGGTTGTTCGCTGCCCGGACGCAATCCGCCCGGCAGCAATCCGGCATCCAATACCTGTTCCTTGGAATACGTCCTCTCCACCGTTTGCCGCGCCGGCTGGATGTCGCCGCGCAGAAACAGCAGCGCTCCCGCCGCCATTTCGGTCATGCGGACGGGGTCGAGCGAGATGTCGAAGGCGTCGCCCACGTAGGGCTTCCAGGCAGGATCCTTCTTGGGCTCGAACGTGTACGTGATGATCATGTCCCAATCCTGGAAACCGGCGTAGGCGGCCAGGATCGGAATTCCTTCGCTGGCGTATTCGTTCGGAAACGGATGGTTGGTCTCACTCACCGTGTACGGTTTGCCGGCGACGGCCGTGCGTGAAAGCTGCACCACGGTGGAGTGCAGAGGATCGTTGACCATGGGCACATCGCCTACGCCGACATATTGGTTCCAGTAGATATGGCCGTCGAGGATGTCCAGATTGCATGCCAACTTGACATGCATTTTAGCACCCGTAAACGCAAGCGCAGTGCCTCCGCAGAAACCAATGTCGCTCGGAGTGCATCTTTAAAACTGAGGAAAATGGTGGTAAAATACCAACAGTAGTACTTAAAAATCCGTATAGGGGATTGACACTGTCGGCATATGTTGGTAAATTACCAACATGGTTCAGTGTCTCAACCTCCAGGAATCCACCGATCTTTTACGCTTTTGCATCGAACAAGGAGAAGTCGTTTGGGGCAAGCACTTTAAGGAAGAACTCGCCAAGGAGAATATCTCTTTGGCTGATGCATGGTGGGTTTTGCGCCGGGGGAGAATCTTCGATGCACCTGAACCAGACATTAAAACGGGTGAATGGAAGTATCGCATCGAAGGACATGAGCCCGGTGGCAAGTGGATGGCGATTGTCTTCAGTTTCAAGACAGTCGAAAGAGCGTTTTTGATTACAGTATTTTCTGTCGAGGCAAGGGGGAAGGTGAAAACGTGAAACCGGTTGAATGCAACGCCTGTGGAGCGGTGGCCAACGTGGTCAGAGGCAGCTACGCATTCACGGAGTGTGGGCTAAAGAATGTAATTCTGCAAGGTGTTGAGATCATTCGATGCCCACATTGCGGAGATGAGCAGGTAGTTATTCCGCATCTGGACGGGCTAATGAGAACGCTGGCTTTCGCCGTTATTAGTCAGCCATATCGGCTGCGAGGTGAGGATGTGAGGTTTCTGCGCAAGTATTTGAAGATGACACAAGTGGAATTTGCGTCGTACCTCGAAATTGACAAAACGAACCTCTCAAAATGGGAGAACAATGATGACAAGATTGGGGATCAAAGCGACCGTCTTATCCGAAGTATCACGGTAGCGCTCGGAGACGGGCTAAAGGAACGAATGGAGGAAGTCGTTCGCGTATTCTGCCGTATACACAAATCGAAACGTCGCCCGAAAATCGAGTGCGATGCTGAAAGTCTCTCCGTAAGCTATGCCTGAAACAATGCGGGAAATAGCGCTTCATTGCGCTGCTTCCCGCGCCTTCATTTCTCCATTCAATCCCCTTCCTTAAATTCCTCCAAATCACGCATATATCCTGCCCGGCGCTCCGGAAAACACCGCAATGGCCTGCGCCGCTTCCGTTGCCCCCAGTGCCGCAAGACCTACACCGAAGCCCTCAAGCCTACGCTGGATGGCTCCAACGTCTCCCAGGAGGGCATTGTACTGGCAGTTTCGCGACAGAACGCTTCCTCACGGGCCCGTCGCCGAAATCGCCCTCACGATTCGCCCATACCCGCCTAAAGTCGGATGCGCCCGACCGTGCAGCCGTCTATATTAGGAAGGTTCGACCGCCAACATTCCTAAAGGAGTTCTTATGATGAACGGCCCGCGACTCTCGGTAGGAGTCGCCTTGTGCGCGCTAGCCCTCTCCGCCGCCACCCCCGTCCCAGTCTCCGGCGAGCGCCGCCTCGCCTTCAATGACGGATGGCGCTTTTTCAAGGGAGAAGCCGCCGGCGCGGAACGTCCCGATTTCGCCGACGCGGCGTGGAGGACGGTCCAACTGCCCCATGACTGGGCCATCGAAGGGCCCTTCGATTCCAAGTTGAACCCGCACACCGGCGCACTCCCCATATTCGGGACCGGATGGTACCGGAAATCGTTCACCCTTCCCGCCGGCGCCGCCAACCGCTTCTACAGCATCGAGTTCGATGGCGCCATGTCCAACGCGCGCGTCTGGCTCAACGGCCACGAACTCGGCGGACGGCCCTACGGCTACATCGGCTTCTCCTTCGACCTCACGCCTTACCTCCGTTTCGATGGCGATAACGTCATCGCCGTGCGCCTCGCCCCCGAAGACCACTCGTCGCGCTGGTATCCCGGCGCGGGGATCTATCGCAACGTGTGGCTGGATGTTACCGGCCCGCAGCACGTGGCCCGCTGGGGAACTTACGTCACCACACCCGAGGTCTCCGGCGAAAAGGCCACCATCGCGGTCAAGACCGAACTCCGCAACCGCGCCGGCAGTGCCGCCACCGTGGCGCTGCGCACCTCCGTGCTGGACGCGGACGGCAAGTCCGTGGCGCAGACTTCCAGCCAGGCAACTCTGGCAGCCGGCGGCTCTTCAACCGAATCCGCGTCGCTGTCGCTGGCCCACCCGCAACGCTGGGATATCGACCGGCCCTATCTCTACACCCTGGTCAGCGAAGTCCTGGACGGCCAGCGCGTGGTCGACCGCTACACCACCCCCTTCGGCGTGCGCACCATCGCCTTCGACAAAACGCAGGGTTTCCTGCTGAATGGCCGCAAGATGAAACTCCAGGGCGTCTGCAACCACGCCGACCTGGGAGCGCTCGGAATGGCCGTCAATCGCCGCGCCACGGAGCGCCAGCTTCAGATCATGAAGGCCGCCGGCGTCAACGCCATTCGCACCAGCCACAACCCGCCATCGCCGGAACTGCTGGAATTCTGCGACCGGCTCGGGCTGGTCGTCATGGACGAAGCCTTCGACATGTGGCGCATCCCCAAAGTCCCCAACGGCTACAGCAAATATTTCGACGAGTGGTCGGAGCGCGATGTCCGCGACATGGTGCGGCGCGACCGCAACCATCCCAGCATCATCATGTGGAGCATCGGCAACGAAATCCCCGAGCAGGGTTCCAAGGACGGTTGGAAGGACGCCAAACGCCTGGTCGATTTCTTCCACCAGGAAGATCCCACCCGGCCCACGACTTCCGCTTTCAATAATTGGAGCGACGCCATTGCCAACAAGCTGGCCGACCAGGTGGATGTCCCCGGCTTCAACTACAAACCCATGTTCTACGGAAAGGTGCTGCAGGATCATCCCGATTGGGCCATCTTTGGCTCCGAGACCGCATCTACGGTCAGTTCCCGCGGCGTCTACCATCTGCCCATCGAGAAATACGAGAAGCACGACTCCCTGCAGATATCGAGCTACGACATCATCGTCCCCGCCTGGGCCACGCCGCCCGACGTGGAGTTCGCCGCGCAGGACCGCTTCCCCAACGTGATGGGAGAATTCGTCTGGACCGGCTTCGATTACCTCGGCGAGCCCACACCTTACTTCGGCGGCCGCGGGCCCAACGAGAAAGATTGGCCGGCGCGCAGTTCCTACTTCGGCATGGTCGATCTCGCCGGTTTCCCCAAGGATCGCTACTACCTCTATCAATCCGTCTGGTCGAAGGCCCCGATGGTGCACGTGCTGCCGCACTGGAACTGGGCCGGCCGCGAAGGGCAGAACATTCCCGTGATGGCTTATTCCAACGGCGATGAAGTGGAGCTGTTCCTCAATGGCAAGTCGCTGGGCCGCAAGAAGCGCTTCTCCGAACCGGTGGAGATTCCGGTGGGGAACAACATCAGTCCGGACCACAAATTCAGCACCAGGTATCGTTTGCTCTGGCAGGTGCCGTACCAGCCAGGGACGCTGAAAGCCGTGGCCTACCAGGGCGGCAAGCAGGTAGCGGTCGACGAGGTCCACACCGCCGGAGTTGCCGCTAAAGTCAGGCTCATCGCCGACCGCGGCGCGATTCAGGCGGATGGTGAAGATCTATCGTTTATCACCGTACGTATCGAAGACAAGGACGGTAACCTGGTTCCCGGAGCCGACAACCTGGTGCACTTCACCGTCACCGGCGCCGGCAGCATTGCAGCCGTGGACAACGGCAACGCCGCCACCGTCGAGCCGTTCCAGGCCAACCAGCGAAAGGCTTTCAGCGGCATGGCGCTGTTGATCGTTCGTTCGCAAAAGGGCCAGAAAGGTTCGATCCACATCACCGCGACGTCGGACCGGTTGGCGCAGGCTGTCGCGGACATCGCCGCGCGGTGAGGTCCCGGTTCATTCCGCTGCTGCTGTTGCTGCCACTGGCGGCAAGCGCGGCGGATTACGCTGGCGCCGGCGCATGCGGTAAGTGTCACCAGGCCGAGTTCGCCGGCCAGTCGGAGCAGAGCCGGTAGAAATTGCGGGGCGAAACGTACCCGCACCGGACGATTATAATCAAGCTTCGACGCCCATGACGGCCGCCCCCTTCAGCCTCGCCCGCGGGTGCCTGATCGCAATGGCGGCGGCACTTCGCTGTGCCTCCGCCTCGTCAGAGTGCGCGCCCTGTCATCGAACTATCTACGAGAGTTACCGGCAGACCCCCATGGCCAACAGCAGCGGCGCCGCGGGTGGGGGAATTATCCGGGAGAAGTACGACCGGGCGGTGTTCGACCACGCTCCTACCGGTTTCCGCTATCGTGTGGGGCAGAAGCCTGGGGCGATTGTCCTGGAGTTTGCCAGGATCGACGGTACGCTCAAGGGCACTAAGGATCTGCCGTACTTTATCGGGTCGGGCGCGACCGCCAGAAGCTACTTACTAACTGACGATGGATTTCTTTATCAGGCCCCGGTGGCCTATTACACGTCGAGCGGCGCCTGGGGCCTGGCGCCAAACTATGAAACATACGCCTACCCCTATCTCACGCGCCCGGTATCGCCTGCCTGCCTGAGCTGCCATGCGAGCTTCTTGAAGGCAGTTCCGCCGACGCAGAATCGTTACGGCAGCCCGCCATTCGGAGAAGGCGGGATTGCCTGTGAACGATGTCACGGTCCGGGCGAAGCGCCCATCCGAAAGATGCAATCGGGAGATCGTGACGGTGGACTCGCGATTGTGAATCCGGCGAAGTTGGCCCCGGACCGGCGAGACAGCGTCTGTTCGCAGTGTCACTTGACGGGCGAGGTACGCGTGATGCGCGCCGGCGCCGATTGGCAGTCGTACCACCCGGGCGACCGGTTGGCCGGCTCGGTGTCGGTGTTCGTCCGCGCCGGCGAGAGCCCGGGGCTGAAGGTGACCAGCCACGTTGAGAAACTGGCGCAAAGCGCCTGCCAGCGCGGCGCCGGCGATCGTCTATGGTGCGGCACGTGCCACGATCCGCATTCCGTTCCGAAGCCCGCCGGGCGTGCCGCCTGGTTTCGCCAAAAGTGCTTAGGATGTCACGACACCGGCGCCTGCCAGGAGACTAAAGTGGCGCGGGCCAAACGCCAGGACGATTGCGTCGGCTGTCACATGACGAAAAGCACCGTTACGGATGCCCAGCACGTGGTGTATACCGATCATTCGATTCCGCGCCGGCCGCGGTCGGGCGATGCCGCGCCTGCCTCGAACAGGGAACTGGTGGTCTTCGGAGGTGGGACTGCTTCGCGCCGAGATGTCGCCATGGCTTACGGAATCGCCGCTTCCCGGACCCGTGACGGGTCCATCCGCACGCGCGCGATGGGGATGTTACAGGAGGCGGAACGGAACTCCCCGGACGACGTCGAGGTGCTGCTCTACCTCGCGGAACTATATCGCAACGACGCTCGGGAAGAGTCGGCGATTCCGCTTTACCAAAGGGCGATCCGGCTGGATCCGTCGCAGGTGACGGCATCCGTGGGGCTGGGCGCGATCCTGATGGAGCGGGGCGAGTTCGGCGAAGCGGCTCGTCTGTGGGAGGATGCGCTATCCAGGAACGGCGGCCTCGAGCTGGTGCGAATCAACCTGGCGATGGCCGAGTGGCGCAGTGGCGATCTGCGTAGCGCGGAAGCCAGCTTGATGAAGGCCGTGTCACTCAATCCCGGATTCGCGACGCCTGGGGAGTTGCTCCAAAAGCTTCGCGAACAACTGCGTGGGCCGCGCCAGCATGACTAAAGCCAGGTAACGCTCCCTTACGGGGTGCCCTCTGGGCCCGTCTCGGTACGCGACTTCATTCCGAGCCGCGACCGTAAGGAAGCCAGCAGGCAAAAATACGTGGGCGTATTTATGAAACGCTGTACTCAGCTCGTTTCTGTCGCGAAACTCCGGCTCGTAACGGCAGAACCGCTCCCTTGCGGTCGCGGCTCGGTACGAGGTCCCATGAAATCAATGGAACCGTTTCCGAGCCGCGCGCGCCAGCAAGCGGTTCCTGCCATTTGAAGTGAGTTTCGTGACAGAAACCAGCTCGTCAGTTTTCCCGTCCTGCAAACGGTAAGCCCGTGGAATTTAAACTACCGTCCGGTTCCGTAACCCTCCTGATTTCGATCGCGGATCGGCCCCCTGCGCCGCTTGACCCGGTACTGAGCGGATTGAATTGTTCCAGGGAGCGGATGGCCTCTTCGATGTGCTGCAACTCCGAGCGAAGCTCCTCCATGAGTCCTGACAAATTCATAAGCTGCTCTTTCCAGCAATCCAGCGATGGACAGAGCGATACTGCCGCTCCGCCTGCAATTCATCTGGCTTATTGCTTCCTGATGATAAACTCCCGGCGGGGGCGACTGGAACTAGGAAGGTGCCTAGTAGAGCTATTACAGCACCGGTTCAGCGAAACACCGACCATGTCTCCGCTGGTATGAGAAAATATGGTGCATGCCCCCCAACAGGGCGGCGGCCTTGCATGAACTGTTGGCTTCCCAGGGAGGGAGATTATGGCTCGAAAGGGTCCGGCGGAGCCCGCAACGAACACCCGGCCTCAGGCGAAGAATTCACCCGCGGCGGCGCCTCGGCGAAAGCTTGGCCGGAAGGTCGAACCGGAGACCGCTCCCCACCCGGTTGAGCCATCGACCCCGGAAGAACCTTGCCCTATTGTAGGCGTGGGGGCGTCGGCGGGGGGGTTCGAGGCGTTCCGGGAACTCCTGCAGGCTATGCCGCCGGATACCGGCCTGGCGTTGGTACTGGTGCAGCACCTGGATCCCGGACATGAGAGCCTGTTGGCCAAGCTGCTCTCCAAGGCCACCAGCATGCCCGTCGCGGAGGTGGAAGAGGGCATGACGGTGGAACCGAATCATGTCTACGTCATCCCCCCGAACAAGACCATGGGGATCGGGAACGGGACGCTCCACCTGATGGCCCGCGGGGAGCCGGCGGCGAAGCACCTGGCCATCGATTACTTCCTGACCTCGCTGGCCGAAGACCGGGGCACTCGCGCGATCGGCGTGATTCTCTCCGGAACCGCCTCCGATGGAACCATCGGGCTGAAGGCCATCAAAACCGAAGGCGGCATCACCTTCGCACAGGACATCAAAAGCGCCAAGTATGACGGCATGCCGCGCAGCGCCATCGCCGCCGGGTGCGTGGATTTCGTCCTGCCGCCGGAGGGTATCGCGGCCGAACTGGCGCGCATCGGCCGGCATCCCTATCTGGGAATAGAGCCGTATCCGGGAATAGAGCCAGCGGCGCAGGCCGGGGAGGGCGATGACGAACTGCACAAGATCTTCGCCGTCCTCCAGCGGGTGACCGGCGTGAATTTCGCCTATTACAAATACAGCACCATCAAGCGGCGGATAGCCCGCCGGATGGTTCTGCACAAGCTCGAAAGCCTAAAGCAGTACCTGCAGTTCCTTCACGACGACCCTGCCGAGCCGGCGGCCTTGTGCGAAGATATCCTCATTCACGTGACGGGCTTCTTCCGCGAGCCGGAAGCGTTTCAGGCGCTGGCGGAGCGGGTCTTCGCCAGGATTCTCGACACCAAGCCGCCGGGCGAGTCGATTCGCGTGTGGGTCCCGGGCTGTTCCACCGGAGAAGAGGCGTACTCTATCGCCATGGCGCTGCTGGAATGCCTGGGCGACCGCGTCAGCCACATGCCCATCCAGATCTTCGGCACCGATATCAGCGCGGTGTCGATCGAGAAAGCGCGGGCGGGGGTGTACAGCGAGAGCAGCCTCGGCGATGTCTCCCAAGAGCGTTTGCGGCGCTTCTTCGTCAAAGTGGCAGGAGGCTTCCGGATCGCGAAATCGTTGCGTGAGATGTGCGTCTTTGCGCGGCAGGATCTCGCCCAGGACCCTCCGTTCTCGCGGCTGGACCTCATCAGTTGCCGCAACGTGCTGATCTACATGGGACCGGTGCTCCAGAAGAAGGTCATGGCCATCTTCCACTACGCTCTCAAGCCAACCGGGTTCCTGATGCAGGGAAAGTCGGAATCGATCAGCGGCTTCACGGACCTGTTCACGGTGATCGACCGTGAGGCCAAGATCTCTTCGAAAAAGCCGGGCGAACCCAGAGCGATTCCGGATTTGTCCGTCGCCGCGGGCTACCAGAGAGCCATGGGAGCAGCCGCCGGCAAGCCGGAAACGCAGTCGCGGTTCGACGTGCAGAGGGAAGCGGACCGGATTGTCCTCAGCCAATACGCCCCCGCCGGCCTCGTCGTCGACGAGAACCTTCACATCCTCCACTTTCGCGGGCAATCGAGCCCTTACCTTTCCCCTCCGCCGGGCGAGGCGAGCCTGGGCCTGCTCCGCATGGTGCGCCCGGAATTCGCGGTGGAACTGCGCACGGCCCTTCACCACGCGAGAAAACAGGAGATTGCCGTTCGCAGGGAAGGCATTCGGGTCCAGCGCGATGGCCACCTCTGGGACGTCTGCCTGGAGGTGGTTCCGATCAAAAGCGATCTGGGCGAGCGTTTCTTTCTGGTATTGTTCCAGGAAATGCCGGTACGCGAACCGGCCGGCCCGGAAGCGGCGGCTCCAGCACCGGCCGGCGGCAGACCGCTGTCGCAGGAGGACGCCCGGTTGCGCCGGGATTTGCAGGCCACCAAGGAATCCCTCCAGTCGATGATCCAGGAACAGGAAGCCATCAACGAGGAATTGAAATCCGCCAACGAGGAAGCCCTTTCCAGCAACGAGGAGTTGCAATCCACCAACGAAGAGTTGGAAACGGCCAAAGAGGAGTTGCAGTCCACCAACGAAGAACTGGTCACGGTCAACGAGCAGTTAGGGAACCGCAACTTCGAGTTGGCGCAGCTCAACGACGATCTCACCAACCTGCTCAGTAGCGTCAACATCCCCATCCTGATGCTGGGCGGCGACTGGCGCATCCGGCGTTTCACCCCGCTGGCCGAAAAACTGTTGAACCTGCTGCCCGGCGACGTGGGGCGGCCCCTCGTCAACCTCCGGCCGAACATCGATGTGCCGGACCTGGCCAGGCTGGTCACCGAGGTGGTCGACACCGTGAGTGTGCGCGAGCGGGAGGTCCAGGACCTGGGAGGCCGCTGGTATTCCATGCGGGTCCGGCCCTACCGGACCATGGACAATAAGATTGACGGCGCGGTGATGACCTTTATCGACATCGATACCGCCAAGCGAATCCATCTCGAATTGCAGCGCGAGCAGACCTTCACGGCGGCAGTGCTGGAATCGGCCGCCGCTCTGGTGATGGTCACCGACCTGGAGGGTCATATTGCCCGCTTCAACCTGGCCTGCCGCCGGCTCAGCGAGTACTCTTTCGAGGAGGTTGAGGGGAAGCCCGTCTGGGACGTGCTGGCGCCCCCCGAAGAGATTGAAGCCTGCAAACAGGTGTACAAGGAACTGGCGGAGAGCCGTTCCGCAAGAGAACAAGAAAATCATTGGGTGGACCGGAGCGGCCGGCAGCATTTGATCTCCTGGTCCAGTACGCTGGTGACTGAGGCCCAGGACGCCAACCGGCACCTGGTCTGGATCGGCGTGGACGTCACCGAGGCCAGGCTGGTGGAAAAGGCGTTGCAACAAACCGAGATCCTGCGGCACAGCCAGGAGCAATTGCGGACCCTGACTGCCGGCCTGGTGGAGGCCCAGGAGGAAGAGCGGCGGCGCGTCTCGCAGGAGCTTCACGACGACATCAGCCAGAGGCTGGCGGCGCTGGCGATTCAGTTGGAAGTGTTGCATCAGGCGCACGGAATCTCGCCCGACGAACTGAACCGCAAACTGGGAGAGTTGCAGAAACAGATGGAGGTGCTGTCGGAGGATCTCCGCCGCACTGCCCGAAACCTTCACCCCTTCATGCTGACGCATCTCGGCCTCGAACCAGCCCTGCGAGCGTACTGCGAGGAGTTCTCCAATCTAAGGAAGATTAAGGTGCGGTTGACAGCGCGTGCCCTACCCGGGACAATCCCGTCCGGAGTGGCCCTGTGTGTCTATCGTGTGGTCCAAGAGGCGTTGGGGAACGTCGCCAAGCATGCTGTTGCCAAGCACGCAACGGTATCGATCTCAGGCAACGATCATGCCTTGCACGTCGCCATCCGGGATGACGGTCATGGGTTCGACCTGGCCCACGTGAAAGGGAAAGGGCTTGGATTGATCAGCATGGAGGAACGCGTACGGCACCTGGGCGGGACCTTTTCGATCGCGCCGAAACCCGGCAACGGCACCCGCATCGACATCCGCATACCCCTCGAAACAAACCCGGCGGCGCTCGCTACGGAATCGGGCACAGCATGAAGAAGCCGCGGTTGTTGCTGGCCGACGACCACACCATTCTCCTCGAAGGATTGAAGGCGCTGTTGGAACCGGAATTTGAGGTAGTGGCGACGGCCGGCGATGGCAGGGCGGTGCTGGTAGCGGCCGAAAAACACCAGCCCGACCTCATTCTACTGGACATTTCCATGCCCGGACTGAACGGCATCGAAGCCGCGCGGCGGCTGAACCGATCGAATCCCGGCACGAAAATGATTATCCTCACCATGCATGCGGACCTCAGTTTTGTGAGCGCGGCGTTCGAGGCAGGGGTATCGGGATACGTGTTGAAACAGTCGGCGGGGACCGAACTGGTCACGGCGCTCCACGATGTAAACAGTGGCCGGCGCTACATCAGTTCGCTGATCCTGAAACGCCTCGGCGCGGAAGCTCACGCGTTCTTGCGGCGGACGAAAGATCTCTCCGCCGGTCTCACCTCCAGGCAACGCGAAGTGCTCCAATTGGTGGCGGAAGGACGCGTACGCAAAGAAATAGCCCAGATTCTGGGCGTCTCCGTCAAGACGGTGGAGTTTCACAAGCAGAAGATTACCGAGAAGCTGGGCGTCCACACCGACGCCGCCCTGACGGCATACGCCATCCGGCACGGGATCGCTTCGGGCGAGTAGGATTTTGCAGGGCGGTCCGGGCGCGCTTTTCGATGCCTTCCAGCGCGGCATCCGTGCGGACGGAACTGCGCGTCGAGACCCCGAACTCCCGAACGCTCCCTAACGGGGTGCCCTCTGGGCCCGGCTCTGAAAGAGGCCTCAAGCAGAGCCGCGACCGTTAGGGAGCGTTTGGGCCCACCTCCGGGAGCTCGGAGTCTCGAGCCACGTGCCTAACGCTTATCGAGCCCTAACACGTCCATGGCAGGCAACGGGCTGCCTTTGGAATCGAACAGGGAATTCGCATCGGGACCGCCACCGCGTCCGCCCGTCGCGCCGGGCACGAAAGTCGCCTCCGGATGCCAGTAATTCACGCCGATGCCGTGGTGGCCGGGAGCGTCCTTCACGGCTTGGATTAACTCCGTGAGGTACTGCTTCTGGCCGTCCGGCGTCAGAGGCCACACCATGTTCTTCGCAGCCCCCGGCGAAGGAGGCGCCCCGCGCGTGGGGTAGGCCGTTTCCACCACCATCACGTCCTTGCGAAACCGCTTGATGGTCTCGCGCAGATTGTCTCCTAAGTTCTGCAGGTTGCCGTGGTAGTTCGGATAGAAGCTCTGTCCGATAACATCGTAGGCAACGTGGCCCTTGGCCAGATGATCGAAATACCATTTCGTGACCGGCCAGTCTCCGCCGCAGTCGATATGAATGACAATCCGGACATGATCGCGAGGCACGGTCGCCGAGCGAACGCCCCGGATGCCCGCTTGCAGAATGCGGACCAGGCGGCCCCATTGCTTGTCGTCGTCGTATGGCTCGGGCGGCGCGATGACTCGCACATCCCCCGCGAAAACCTTCACCGTGGACAGCGGAACCTTCACCTGGGCATCGGGCCACAATGTTCCGCCCGTAATTTCATTGCCAATCTGTACAAAATCGGGAGTAGCGCCGGCGGCTTTCAGCGTCCGGATCACGTCCGCGGTGTAGGTTTCCGTCTGCTTCTCCAGAGCGTCGAAATCGAGTTTCGCCCACGCCGCCGGTTTGGGCTGTTTCTGCGGGTCCGCCCAACTGTCGGAATAATGGAAATCCAGCATGAAACTGGCGCCGGCGGCCTTGATGCGCTTGGCCAGCCTGGTGGTGTATTCGAGCCCGTTGGCGCCGTTACGCGGATCCACCCAGATGCGCAACCGGAAGCACGTCCACCCGTGCTTCATAAAGAGGGCGATGGCGTCCCCCGGTTTGCCGTCGTCCAGATATACGCCGTTGCGAGCCTCTGGAGATGTCCGCGCCCAGATAGAACGGGGCCTTGGAATTCGAAGAAGCCGCGGGCGCCGGCCGGATCGCCAGCGCCGCCATCCACATTGCCACCCACACACTCGCGCGTCTCAATTTCATGGGATTGTCTCTTCGCGGACTGTATCATCCGTCGCGGCCGATGTGATCCATCTAAAGTTGGAGCGCTTGGTGTCGGGAGGGCCGGAAGGGTTACTCACTTCGGAATTCAGGTCTGTTACTTGCCCTTTGGAATCCGCGATTCGTAGAAGGAGATCCGGGACTTCAGAGTATCTACGAACTGCGGATTGCTCTGCCCGGCCGCTTCCAGCGCCTGCCGCGCCGCCCGTGCCGCCTCCGGGAAACGGCCCGTCTCGGCATATGCGCCGGCCAGCATGTCAAGGATCTGCGCCTCCCGCCCGCCCGACAACTGGACAGCCCGCTCGAACTGCGGAATCGCCTCCGCGAAACGGCCTGCCGCCGCCAGAACCCGGCCCAGATTGAATCGATATTCGATGGAATCGGGACTGGCCGTCACGGCCGTTTGCAGGCAGGCTATGGCTTCATCGAACCGCCGCGCGAGCGCCAGGGCCAGGCCGAGATTGGTCTGCGCCCCGGCATCCCGGGGCCTTGCCCCACCCTGGCGGTCGCGGCTCAGTAACAAATCCCGTGGAATCATCGCGGCGTTTTCCGAGCCGCGACCGCAAGGGAGCGGTTTCTTGAGTTTCGCGACAGAAACTAGTTAGTTAGGCACCCAGAGCGCTCCACGGATGTGAAACGCGCAGCACTTACTTCGCGGCAATCGTCGTGGAATCTCCGGTGAGCCCGGAGGTGGGGCAGGCGGTGCTCGCCTGCCAGTCCGCCCACGCTGAACTAAACTGGCCTCCCAAACAGGACAGTGGGGCAGGTGAGCACCACCTGCCCCACCACCGGATCTCTCGCCATGGCGCGGTTTCCGAGACCGGCATTCCAATGGACTGACCGTCAGGCCAACGGCCCGTAGAACTTCCAACTGGTTCGATAGTCGCGCGTGACCTTCTGTCCATTCAGGGCCAGCCGGAGCATCTCCACGGGCATGTTACTTTCCCGGTACATGGCATCGTGAAACGCCCGATCGGTCATCTTGCCGGAGCCGACCAGTTCCTTGTGCAAAGCATAGAATTGCAGCGCCCCCAACATATAGGCGCATTGATAGATTGGCGGGTAGGAGCCATTGAACGAGCGCCGCACTTCGCCCTCCGCATTGGCGTGTTCGAATCCCACGCGATCCACCAGGAATTGGACACATTCGAGCGCGGTCATCTTGCGCAGGTGGAAGCTCAACGAAAAAATGATGCGGGCGCACCGGTGCATCCTCCAGACCAGCGCCCCGATGCGCTGTTCGGGCGTGTGCGTGAAGCCCAAATCCCACATCAACATTTCCCAATAGAAGGCCAGTCCCTCGGTCCAAAACGGTGTGCTGAAAAGGCTGCGGTAGGTTCGGTACCGCTGCGTCATGTATCCCTGCATGTGATGCCCGGGAATCAGCTCGTGGAAGACCGTGGCGCGGGCGAAATAGATGTTGTTTCCGCGCATGCTTTCCATCCGTTCCTCAAGCGTCATGCTGCTTGCTGGCGAGGATACCTGAATCGTCGGCCCTCCCAGGAAAAAGGGGGAGGTTAGCTGCTGCTGTGGCGTCAGCGCCTCTTCCCAGTAGTCCTCTTTGAGGAACGGCGGCAGCGTCACAAGGTCGTGCTTCTCGACAAACTCGATTGCCTCACGGGACAGATCCCGCACCAGATAGATCATTTGCCCGGGTTCTACGTACTTATTCTTGACGGCTTCGAGAGCCTTCTTCCAATCGCTGCCAAAACCCATTTCGCCGGATGCGCGAAGCATCTCTTTGTCGCACCATGCGAACTCGCGGTTCGCCAGGAGGATCAGTTCATCCGGAGTATAGGGGATCATCGCGGCCCGCAGCGCATCGAGAAGCGCATCGTTGCCGGCAGGCCCGGCGCCCGACAATTCTTCGTTGCTTCCGAGCGGACCGTTGGTGCGCGGCGCGTTCCCACCCCCCGTCTCCTGCCCGCCTCCGCGTCCACCACGCCCGCCGCCAGTTCCCGTATCGAGCGGGCCCGGGACTCCCGACGCGGTATGGAGGAACTGGGCATGGGCGTCGAGCGCCGCGTCCGCCTTCTTATACTCGCCGTCCACCCACCAGGAGAACTTAGGATCGTAGAGATCGTAGAAGTTGAACCAGGTCCGCAGAGCGGTGCGCAGTTGGCTAAGACGCACGGCGGCGCGGTTGAGGATTGCCGGATTCGCCTTGGAGGACGATGCGGAACTCCGCGCGGCGGCGATATCTGCGCTAAGCTGCGCCAGCGCCGCGGCGCATTTCTGAGGATCGACGGTTTCCATGCGCCGGCGGGCCTGTTCGAAGCCGATAATTACCTGTTGGAACGGAATCAGCGCCGCGACTTCCGCGTCCTGCCGTCCTTCATCCGCCACTTGCTTCTGCTCGCGCAGCAGCCGGTCGCGGATCAGCAAGTAGTCCACCTTGCCTGGCTGGCTAAGTGCATCGAAGTTGATTCGCTCCAACAACTGCAACTGACCGGTGTAGAACTCTTCCAGCTTCGACTGTCGCAGGGTGGAACCGCGGAGCGCGTACACGCGGTTCAAATCGCGCAGTTCCACTTCATACCGTTCGATCACGGGCCGGACCTCGCTGGTTCCGGTATCTAGCGGAGAGCCGTCGCTGGCGAGCGAGCAGTTACAATCGTCCGGCTTGGAATTCGATGGCGCTGGCGCCTTCGACCCCGGGCGCTGGGCCAATGCCTGGGGCTCCGACCGGACGGCGGCGCCCGTGGCCAGCAGCGCCAGTCCTGCCCTTCGAATCACACTGCGCCGATTCATCTGTCCCATTCGTTTCGGTTCCTCCATGAGCAACATAACTGCTACTGTACACAACTACCAACGATAGTTCGTGAACGTTCCGTCCGCAGATCCTGTACAATCAGAACTCCTGACGTCGTGGAATTTGAGATGAGCCCGTTTTCGTGGCGCAGGCACTCCTGCCTGCTGGGTCGAGACTCATCTCGACCCTCTTCGCGAGCGGCATCCACCGTCCCGGAGCGCCGAGATGAGTCTCGGCGCCGCAGACACGAGTGTCTGCGCCACATCATGGCTCAGTCAATTTCCCCAGCTATCCGAAATCCCCGGCCGACATCAGGAGTTCTGACAATATTTCTCTTCATGCCTGGTCGTGCGTTTTGGGACGATCGGTCCGTCTTCAAAGGAGCTTTATGCGTAATCGGCTGATTCTCAGCTCGGTTCTGATCCTACGAGCTGCTCTCGCACAGGAAGTCACCACGCCGGAAAAATTCTTCGGCTTCCAACTCGGCGCCGACAAGAAAATGGCGCGATGGGACAAGATCGTGGAATACTACGGTGTCCTCGAAAAACAGAGCGCCGGCCGGATGAAAGTCATCAACATGGGACCGACGTCCGAGGGCAATCCATTCCTCATGGTGATCGTCACATCGCCTGCCAATTTCGCCAAACTCGACCGGCTCCGCGAAGTCAATCTCCGCATCAGCGACCCGCGCGGTCTGACGGAAGCGCAGGCCCACGCTCTGGTGGACGAAGGCAAAGCGGTGGTGGTGCAGTCCATGAGCATGCACGCAACCGAAATTGGCGGCACTCAAATGGCCCCGGAGTTGGCCTACGACTTGCTTGCGCGGAAGGACGAGGAGACCCGGCGCATTCTCGACAACGTCATCTTCATCGAGGTACCCTGCTTCAATCCGGACGGTGAAATCATGGTCGCCGACTGGTACAACAAGCAACTCGGCACGCCCTACGAGGGCACCAATCCGCCGTGGCTCTATCAAAAGTACGCCGGCCACGACAACAACCGGGACGCGTTCCAGACCAACATACCCGACTCCCAGTACATGGCCAAGATTCTGTTCACCGACTGGAGGCCCGAGGCTTACGTGGACCACCACGGCATGGGGGCCAACGGCGCTCGTATTTTCCTGCCGCCGTACGCCGAACCGATGCGGCCCTTCGCCGACCCGATACTGTGGCGGGAGCTGAGCTGGTACGGCGCCCACATGGCATATAAAGAGGAAGAGGCCGGCCTGTCCGGCGCCATCAATGACGCCATCTATTCCGGCTGGGGCCACTTCGGTTTTCACTGGATCACGCCGTTCCACAACATCGCCGGCATGCTCACCGAGTCCGCCGCGGCGCGCCTGGCCACGCCACAATTTGTACATCCCGACGAATTACGCGGCAATGCCCGCAATCTCCCTGTGTATGAACCCGAGACTATATTTCCCAACCCCTGGCCGGGCGGATGGTGGCATTTGCGCGACATCGTGGAGCGGCAAAAGGTCTCGGCCTGGGCCACGCTGGATCTGGCCGCGCGGAACCGCGAGACGGTCCTGTGGAACGCCTATCTGAAGGGCAAGCGCCAGACCGAACGGGGCGCCGCCGGCAAACCGGCCGCGTACCTCATCTCCACGCTGCAGCACGATCCGCTGACGTCCATCAAGTTGATCGACAAGCTGCTGGTGCAAGGCATCGAAATCCAGCGGGCCTCCAAAGCTTTTACTACCGGCACCGGCATGATGTATCCGGCGGGTTCCTTCGTGATCTCCCTGGCGCAGCCCAAAATGGGTTTGATCCGCTATCTGCTGGGCCGGACTTTCTATCCGGATAACGAGTGGACCAGGAACCGCGATGGTTCTCCTATCCGCCCCTATGACATGGCTACGGACACCATGTTTGAATACATGGGAGTTCGCGTGGACCCGGTAGATGAATTGGGCGAGGTTGCACTCGAAAAGATCGCTGGTTCCATCGAGCCGGCCGGAAAAGTGACGCGCGGCCCGAATGGCTACTCGATGGACGGCCGGCTCAACGACAGTTTCCGCGCGTTGAATCTGCTGTTCGACAAGGGCATCGCGGTTCGCCGCGTGGACCAGCCATCGGCCGGCCTTCGCCCCGGCGATTTCCTGATCGGCTCCGGGTCTGAAACGGTACTGGAAACGGTAGCCAGGCAGACGGGCGTCGATTTCACACCGCTTCGCGGTACGGTCTCCACCGGCGTGCACGACATGAAACGCCAACGAGTCGCCATGTACCAGCGCTTCGGAGGCGGCAACATTGATGAGGGCTGGAGCCGCCTCGTCCTGGAGCAGTTCAATTTCCCGTACAAATCGATTTTCGATCCCGAAATCAAGGCGGGGAACCTGATCGACAAGTACGACGTTCTGGTGATTCCCAGTGACAGTACCGCGACCATCACCGGCGAAGCGCCTGGCGCGGGAGCTACTCCAGCCGGCCGCGGTGGCCGTGGCGAGGCCGGAGCGCCTGCCGCACCTGCCGCGGCGGGCGGAGGCAGGGGAGCAGGCGGCGAAGGAGGCGGCGGCCGTGGCGGAAACACGCCGCCCGAATACCGGACGGGACTCGGCGCGGAAGGAGTCAACGCTATCCGCGATTTCGTCCAGAGAGGCGGCACTCTGGTCACGCTGAACGGCGCCACGGCCTTCCCGGTGGATCGCCTTGGTATCGGCGTTCGCAACGTGCTCACGGGCAAGACCACCAAGGAGTTCTGGTGTCCCGGTTCCACCCTCAAAGTGACGTTCGACAACACCAACCCGCTGGCGTACGGAATGCCGTCTCGCGGGCTCGCGGTTTACTTAGACAGTCCCGCGTTTGAAATTACGGCGCCCAGCGCCGAGAACTACGAAACCGTTGTTCGTTACGAGGACCGCGAGTTGCTCGAAAGCGGGTGGCTGGTGGGTGAAGAGAGTCTGGCGCGCAAGGCTGCCGTGGTGTCCGCCAAGTTGGGACAGGGCAGAGTGATCCTGATCGGATTCCCCGCTCAGCACCGGGCCCAAACGCACGGTACTTACAAACTGCTGTTCAACGCGCTGGTGCGCTGATCGACGACATCCATGAAACCGGATCGATCATGAGAGCGATGCGTGTGCGGCTGTATGCGTTGATGTTCTACCGCGCGAGTTCATTAGGGGCGCTCCGCAAATGCCACTGGCTCGGCGTGCAAGCCCCGGAAGGTGCGCTGGGCCAGCAGCGGGTTCCCTGCCCCGCAGGCCGCGCAAGTGGAATTTGCGAAGGCGTCCCCAACTGGTGCACGTCGAGATGGTCATACGATCGGCAAGCAGCTAATGAGTGCACAAAGGCTGCCGCCCTTCAGCGTGGTCCTGCGCGATAGGCGAGTGCTAGATCCAACGGCGTAATGGTGCTTGGACCGTGATGCCGATGTTCCGGATCCTCGTGGTGGTGCCGCTCGTCTTCTCAGCGGCTTGCGGTACCCAGTACGCCGGTGCGATCTCTGATTTCGGAACGGCCGCCGGGACCTTGAAGGATTCCATTAAGGATCTCAGCGATCTTCAAAACAAACTCGACGCCATCTGGTGAGATCCGCCATCGCGTCATTGTCGGACTCGAGGTTCTTGCGGTCGAGGGTGTCGAGTATCTGGTTGACAAGGTCCTCGGCACCGTGGATTTGGTCCTTCGATTCGACGGTCGACGCAGCCCAGTAGGCGTCCTTGAGGCTGTTGTAAAGCGTATAGAACATTTTCCGAAGGGCTGAGAGATCATCTTGCGAAGGCATCGAAATCACCTGCTCTTATTTGGCCGGTAGCTTTGCATAAAAGTCCTGCGCCTGCTTGGCCTGAGCAAGGAGAGCAGCTACCTCAGTTTTGAAACCGGCCGGAGCAGTTTGTACCTGGAATAGTGCCCGGTGGGGCGCGACGAGCTTTTTGAGGGCGGATTGTGTACCGGCGAGGGCTGCATCGGCAACTGCTTTGTGACGCTTTGTTGTTTTTCGTTCGAACCCGCCGGACTCGCGTTGACCGCTGTGACCTGTGCCTGGAGCAGACGATGTTGGTTCTAAAACGAGTATAATCTTACCACCATGGATGACGATCAGCCACCAGACCGGCGCGCACCCGATGCGAAGCCCTACGAAAGGCGGCGTTTCGACCCGGAGAACCTAGTCAGGTCGGTCATCGCCACGCCCCTGCTGCGGGACATTGAAATGGCGCCGGCGGAATTGCGTTGGGTCATCATCGACGTCAACCTGCGGCACAGCGAAGGCAGGCAGGGCGCCAAGAATACGATATACAAACTGGTGGAAGATGCCCTTCGCGAGGCCGGCGATGCCAACTCCGATCAGAAGGTGAACCGCTCCAAGAGCGATGCCAGCCAGCAATACGTCTACGCCCGCTTACAGGGAAACATCATTCGCAGCATAGTCGCGCGCGACCAACGGAATTCCACTCGCGCGATCTTTCACATCTGGCCCGACTTTATTGTAAGTGCGCAAATCTGGAAATCCGTGGCCACAGTCAAGGCCGACGCTTGTCGCCGGGCCTTCGCCACCACCGGCAAGGGAATTGTCTGGGCGGTGCTCGATTCCGGCATCGACGGCAAACACCCGCACTTTGACAAGCATGCGAATTTGAGAGACCTGCCGGCGCCGGTGACGCACATGGATTTCACGGCAGACCCGCCGGCGCGGCAGGATGTGCCTATGGACGATTACGGGCACGGCACGCACGTGGCTGGCATCATCGCCGGCGAACTGGAAGCCACTTCGCCCACCCCGCCGATTGCCATCGTCCGCGAGCGCGACGAGACCGGCAAGATCACTTACCTGCAGGATAAGACCGTCGGCAGCGTCGTCGCCCTCGCTCCGGAGTGCAAACTGGTAAGCTTCAAGGTGCTGGATCGCACCGGACAGGGGCCCATCAGCAACGTCATCGCTGCCCTCGACAAGATTCAGGAGATTAACGGATTTGGCCGGGAGATCGTCATCCACGGTGTGAACTTGAGCGTAGGATACGATTTCGACGCCGAGTGGTTCGCCTGTGGGCAGAGCCCCGTTTGCATTGAAGTGAATAGGCTGGTGAAGTCCGGCGTCTGCGTGGTGATTGCCGCCGGAAACACTGGACGTGGGTTCGCCCTTACCATAAACGATCCGGGCAACGCGGAAGAGGCCATCACGGTCGGCGCCACCCACCGGGACATGCCGCACACCTATGGCGTCTCCTACTTCTCATCGAAGGGTCCCACGGGGGACGGGCGCCGGAAGCCCGACCTGCTGGCTCCTGGAGAAAGGATCGTTTCCTGCGGCGCGGGGCCCGACCTCAATACACATAAAATCAAGGCAGGCCTCGATGGTGACGGCGGTGCATACTACATCGAGCGCAGTGGAACCAGCCAGGCTACGCCCCACGTCTCCGGCGTTATCGCGGGGATCCTCTCGGTGAGAGCCGAATTCATCGGGCGGCCGCAGGAGATCAAGAAGTTGTTGATGGAAAACGCCATTGACCTGGGCCGGGATGGCGCGGCTCAGGGGCGCGGCTTGGTGGACATGCTGCGCGCCATTCAAGCCATTTGAGAGGTGCCATGAACGGCTTTTCTTTTCCTTTTCCGTTCTTTCCGGTTCAATTCACCAAGGACGGTTTCCTGTTTCAGCAGTCGGATTCCGACGCGCTCATGCGCGGCATCCAGGCCGGTGTGACCGATCTGTTTGTGATGTCGCACGGATGGAACAACAACATGGATGATGCGCAGGGCCTGTATAGCGGCCTGTCCACGCAATTGGCCGCGCAGATTGCGGCCGCCGCTCCGCTCAAAGGTCGGACTTTTGCGATCTGCGGCGTGCTGTGGCCCTCCAAGCAGTTTGACGAGCGCGACCTGATCCCGGGCGGCGCCGCATCCTTGAACGATGCCGTGACCGAAGACGGGATGCGCGCGCGGGTGAGCAGTCTGGCGGACCTGATCCAGGCCCGGGGCTGGCCGATGGAAGCGCCCGACAACGCGGCTCAGAGCAAGCTCGATGCCGTGATGCAATCGGTTGACGACTGGGCGGACGACCCGGGCGTCCGCAACTTCGTGGTCACCAGCATCCGCGAACTCCTGCCGCAAAGTAGCGCCGATGCCGAGGACGCCTCGGGCCGGTTCTTCGCCCTGACGCCGGAATTGCTGCTGGAGAATCTCTCGCGCACCCTGAATCCGCCGCTGAACCTGACTTCCGGAACTAACGCGTCCTCCGTCGATCCATATGCCGGCGGTTCGGCGAGCGGCCTAGGCGGCGCGGCTAGCTTTCGCGACGTGCTGGGCGGCGTGCAAGCGTCCTTGCTTCACTTCCTGAATTTCACGACGTACTACCTGATGAAAGCGCGCGCCGGAGACGTGGGCGTTAAAGGCGTTGCGCCGCTGATCCAGGCTGTGCGCGGCGCGCATCCCGGCTTGAGGATGCACCTGATTGGCCACAGCTTCGGCTGCCGTTTGGCCACCGCGGCCGTCAACGCGCTGCCGGACAGCGGCCAACTGCGTCCCAACACCATGACTCTGTTGCAGGGAGCTTTCTCTCATAACGGGTTCGCGGAAAAGTTCGATGACGTGAATGACGGCGCCTTCCGGCCGGTGGTGGCGCGGAAAAAGGTGCGCGGGCCGATTCTGATCACCCACACCCGCAACGACAAGGCTGTGGGAGTTGCCTATCCCATCGCTTCGCGCATTGCCGGGCAAACAGCGGCCGCATTGGGCGACGAAAACGATATCTACGGAGGGCTGGGAAGCAACGGCGCGCAGAACCAGACCACCACGCCGGAGCGTGTGGTGGGAACCTTGCTCGATGTGGGTGGCAGCTATCCGTTCGCCGGTGGCGCGACCTCCAGCCGACCCTACAACCTGCTCGCCGACGCGTTCATTGCAGGCCACTCCGACATCGTGAAGCCGCAGGTGGCGTATGCCGTGGCAGTGGCGTTGGCCACTCCGGACGCGGCCTGAGGCTGCGCTCTTTTCTCCGGGATGAAACTTCCGGCGCTGCTGTATCACTGTATAAATGCAACTTTGATATAGAATTGTCCAGCAAAGGAGCCACTTAATGCCCCAACCCGGAATCGACCGGCTCAAGCACATCGTGGTGTTGATGATGGAGAACCGTTCCTTCGACCATATGCTCGGGTACATGATGGCGC
>Ga0302320_10007327_pt1 | contig 24297 bp, 9 predicted proteins | sample Bog_T0_3_FD_202130 | JGI IMG/M metagenome (GOLD analysis project Ga0302320, IMG submission 202130) | Peat permafrost microbial communities from Stordalen Mire near Abisko, Sweden - Bog_T0_3 | ecosystem: Environmental > Terrestrial > Soil > Wetlands > Peat | place: Sweden: Abisko, Stordalen Mire...
AAATTAGTCCAGTTCGCCGGGGCCAACGAGGGCGTCCATTGCAAATGGAACTGGTCGCCAATGGGCGCATACCAAGTAAGCAGGAAGCCATTCGACCCGCCCAAGTTGGTGTGCGTGATGCTGAAGATCAGGAACGTGGGCGGTGCCACAAAATGGAACTTCACATCCACAGCATTGGTGACCGGGAAACTGTTCGGGTTTTGCACGGCCAGGAAATAGCTCGAACCCGGCACCAGGACGGGTGCGGAATTGGTGGTCATCACATGCAAGCCGCCAATGGAATTGGTGAGCAATTCATAGTCGGTCGCATTAGTGATGGATGGCGGGTGGTTCGTGCTGTACCACATATTTAGCGGCGCCGTGGCAAACAACAGGATATTGGTGGCCATATCCGCATTCCGCGGCACATGCACAAAGAACCAGTTGATGCCGTTCGGACCCACAATATTGGTCACGGGCCCGTCCACACCCAAACCGGGCAGTACGATGACATGGAAGCTGTTTTCCACGCTCACATCGGCGCCCGAGTCGGTAACGAGCGTGGTGATTACCACGTTGGTGGGCGGCATATTTGTCGCCGTAACCCAGGTAATGACGCCGTTAGTAGCGATGACGACGCCGGGCGGGGAATCAATCAAGCTGTAAGACAACACAGCATTGGGGTTTATGTCCGTGGCCGTGTTGGTCACCACGAGAGTATCGCCGGCGGCAATGTATTGATCCGGAATAGCCGGCAAGGACAAGAGCGGCGAGGCGGCAAGCTCGAAATCCACCCGCAACGCATTGGTGACGGCGAAATTGTTCTGGTTCTGCACGCCAAGGAAATAAATTCCACCCGGCACAATGTTCGTCGGCGCCGTGGCCAGATTGGTGCTGAGAACGCTAACCCCATTGAGGGCGTTGGCCAACAACTCTTGATCGAGGGAAGGTGGCACGTTCGTGCTATACCAGAGATTCACCGGAGCCGTCGCAAACAGCAGACGGTTGGTGGCTTGAATGGCATTGACCGGAACACGAACGGCAAACCAGTTGGTGCTGTGGGGCTGGACTACGTTTGTTCCCGGCTCGCCAATAATCAGGTTGGGCACGACAAAAACGTAGAAACTGTTTGTGGCGCTAAGTGACTGGCTGTTGACGGCCCACGGGTTTGTGTCGGTTACATCGGTGGTAAACAGATAGAAACCGTAGTCATTGGTCGGCATCGGCGTCCATGTGATGACACCGTTTGTATCAATTACCGGCTGGTTTGTCCCGGGCACAGTCGTGGTCAGGACGTAACCAAGGGCATTGGTCGGGATGTCCGGGTCCGTTGCCGTGTTGGTTACGACCAACGTGTTCGGCGGGAAGATAAGTTGAATGGGAATGGTCGGCAATACCGGCGGGAGATTGGATTCTTCAACGACGATGGTGAAGGTGTTCGTAACCGTGAAAGCTCCATTTGACACGCTGACGACCACCGGGTTGGTAGAGGGTCCCTGCGCTTCAGTGGGAGTCCAGTAGATGGCATTGTTCGAAATGTATAATCCAGCTGGCCCGCTGCCCAATGCGTATGAAAGCGGGAGCGGCGGAGCATCCAAGTCCGTAGCCACCAAGCTTACCGACCATGGAACGGTTTCAAGAATGTTAGTCAGCGTGGAGTTCGTCGGATACAGGAACTCAGGCGGCTGAATGCTGCTCAACATGGTGACCAAGGCGGTATAACAAACTTCGTTGGCACCATTCTCGTTTACGGCGGTCATATACCAGGTACCCGGAGTCAGCGGCACGGGCGTGGAATTCGTCACGACAGCCAGTTCCAAGTTGCCGGACGCCGTATCTGTGTTGGTATAATAATCGAAACTGGACAACGACGGAGAGGGATTCGTGCTAATAACCATGGCCATTGGACCAGTGTTACCTTCCAATTCAAATATGGCACCATAGTCATTGGCAGTTACGACAACACTATAGTAATGGTTGCCGGGAGGATCACAGGGATCATCGGGTACGCCGGGATTAAGAGGTGTAATAATATTCGGCGGATTGTTGAGGATGGGCACCGGGCTGACAATGACGCTCACCGGCGTCGGGCCGAAATACGCCTCCGTATCCAAATTTGTCACATAAAAGCTGAAAGATGCATATCCGAAGTAATTGGTTCCGCTGGCATTGTTTGTAGGCGTGAATACAGCTATCGTGTTACTCCACCCCGGGCTGGTGTTTGTCATCGCGCCGATGACATTCGTCAGATAAACCGTGCCATGAATGCTGTTGGTCAGGAAGAATGCAAGGTGCCCGGATCTTCCACAGATTTGATAAAGATCCACAGCGACAGGGTTGGTCAACGTCGTGAGTGCATGTGGCGCGGCCAGCCAGTTGTTGTATTCTTCAAGATCGGTGTAGCCATCGCCATCCCGGTCGTTGTTGTTGCTCGGCACATACAGGAAGTTGGTGGTAAAGGTGTCCTCCCAGAAATCCGGAAGACCGTCCTGGTCTGTGTCAAGATAGGGCTGCATTGTAGCAACAACTGGGCCGCTGGCGAACTTGCCCTTTTTGCCAGCGTTGTATATCGCTGCAATTTGTTGGGAACACAAAGCGTAACCGTAGAGGGTGATTTCATCCATTTTCCCGGAGTACTGGGCACCGGGACTGGCGACGGAGTTGTAAAGCGTCCGCGCCCCCATGCAAAGGTTGGTATAGCTTGTTAAGGGGGTGAAGCTGCCGAGATTTGTGGTTATAACAGCGGCACCGTTGATGTAAATAGCTCCTACTCCCGATGCCTTGTCATAAGTCAGAGCAACATGTTGCCAAACATTTGGATTCAGAAGGCCAGGCGGCGAAACGAGTACATGGCCAAAGTTACTTGTGTCGACAAGATTGGCATACAATATTCCGCCTGAGTCACCGTGAATGGCAAAATTGATTCCCGCATTCTGCGCGGCTACAACACCGAAATTATTAACAAACCCATCTTCATATTCGCATAGCAATTCCTCAGCAGTTACGGTAGTCGGGTTAATCCACTCTTCGAAAGTCAGACCGCTTCCCGGCCCGACATCCAAACTTGAAGGTGCGGCTGGATTAGCAACCATAAATTGTCCGCTACTGAGATTGAAGGCAGTGCCAACCTCTCCAGGCGTGGTAAACCCAATACCGTTTTCGGGAGTGGCATTATTGCCTCCCACGTTGTCCAGATAGTTGCTCTCCCCTTTCCACCAAGCGACGATGCCGGGGACCACCAAAGGCGTTGACGTAATCAACCGACCTGTCTGATACCGGACATTTGTTACGACATTGGTATCCTCCGAATCGCGCTGGCTCATGGCCACGCCGGCGAAATCCAGCACCTTTTCATAGGCTTGATAAGCCTCGTCCACTGGGACGGGTGGCGTGGGGAACGAGCGTCCGAACGGGGTGTAGTCATTGGTAAACATGCCCCAACCGGTATTGTCGCCGTTCAGCACACCGTTGGTGTCGCTGTCAATGAAGTTGTTGGTCTGAAAAATCCAGTTGGCGGCCAGCGCATTTGTATCGTTGCCAAAATACGCAATGTTCGTAAAAGATGTGTCGTTATCGAGGTCAGGCACCGCCGTGTCCGGTCCCGCGATGAAATAATTGCAGACCATATTCAGCTTGTTGGTGGTACCATTCGGGCTGAAATCAAGCAGGTCATTGAGGCCGCCAGTCCAAACCGGCCATATCTGCCAGTTGTAAGCAACGTTGTTTTCAAAATCCACGGTGAGATTGTCACCCAGACGCAGGCAGCCGCCCGGATTATCAGCGTAAAGATTGTGGTAGAAACTCAGGAAGCCGCTGCCTTGACGAACCAGCGAACCGATGTCCGGCACATTGTTGCTGCTGGTCTCTATGGTGTCATCGAGATCGGCGGTTGCAAAAAAGTTGGTGAGATAGATGCTGTCCGCCATGATGGACCATTGCACAGTGACGTTGCTGGAATTCAGCACCGAGACCAGATTATTTTGACTCCACGAGGCCGAAATATGATCGGCGATAACATTCGACGAGGTTAGGAATTGGAATGAATCTCCCGCGACGCCACTAGGCGCCTCGATTAATATCAAGCTTACTGCATCCAAAAAGACGCCGCTTATGCTTGAGTGCGCATCCAAAGAATGAAACGCCACCAACGTGGATGGAGAGGTTGCCGTAAACACCATGGAAGTTGTCTGCCAGTTGAGGTTATGCTGGCTGTTTGCCAAGGTCGGGGCCACCGTTCCCAAAACAGTTCCATTAATCAATAACTGGGCTGTTGGCGCAGTGGCGTTTGGATTTTTGCAATACGCGAAACTCAACGCATAGGTTGCTCCGTTAAGAGTAGGCACGTTGGTGGAAACACCGCCCGCGTTGCTGCCATCCAAATCAATGCAATAGTTCCCTTGATAAGTATCCCAAGTCGGCGCAGCAAGCCAATCAATCGAGCCGAAATCCACTTTCCACCCGGCAAAATAATTCGGGAAGGTGGGAGTGGCGGGAACACCACTGCCTTCAAATCCATTGGACCATACGGTTTGCTCCGTGGTGCATCCGACCGTTCCGACCGAACGGAAGCGGATATCGCGTACAATCACGTCATGTGCGTTGGCGACTGTCGTCATGTTCCCCGCCACGGTGATGCCGCCCGGCGATGTCTGCCCGGCCAGGGTTAAATTCGAATTCGTAATAACCAACGGCGTTGCTAGGCTGATAGTCCCGCCGACATCGAAGACAACTGTGCGGTGAGAAGAGCCAACCGCCACGCGCAACGAACCGGGGCCGGAATCTGCCGTGGTGGTTACATGGTACACCGTGCTGTTCATGCCTGCGTGGCCGGCGCCAATGGTGCCGCCGCCTGCGCCCACGGCACCGGGAAACGCCGGGAAAAAGAGGTTGGTTTCAATTCCCACCACGATGGTATAGCTGATGTTGGTGATTTCACGGTTGGGCGCGCCGAGATACCAATCTCCGGCCAGATTGGTCAATGCACTGTTGGTCGAAATATAAATCAATTCCGGATTATTTCTTGGATTCTGGCTGGTTTGGAAGAACGGCGGCGCAAGGGGCAGCGCATTCGTCTGCACCGTCAGGTCGCCATTGCCGGTCAGATTGTAGAGCTCAAACCGCAGGCCCTGGAGAACGATATTCGTTCCGTTGACCACGGAATTCGTGGCGTGGAAGTGGAAGAAATTCGTCAGTGCCGCGCCCGGGCCGGCCGTCCAGTTAAAGGGAACTTCATTGGTAAGGTCTATGACCACGGGATTCCCCGGCTGTGAATAGGGATTCGCATAATTATCCAGTTCCTTGGCCAGCACGCTGTAATGGACCGGCGTCCCGTCGCGGTTAACCACGCCCAAGTACCAGAGTCCCGGAGACAACGGCACCGGTTCAGAATTGGTGAGCACGTAAATGTTTTCATCCGCATTGCTGGAGTTAAAACTCCCGTAAGTGGCGCTGGTCAAGTTAGGCAGCGGCACGCTTTTGCTGACTACGAGGTCCGCATTGCCGGTCAATTTCAAAAGCTGGAACGTCGCCTCGTAGGCATTTGAACTCACGAGGTAAGTGAAATAGCGCACGGTACTGTACTCATTCGTCAGGATGTCCGAGAACGGCACGCCGTTCGTCAAGCCCATGATGTCGAAATCCACCTCCAGAGTCACCGTGGCGAGCTGGCTGCCCAGATTTTGCACCCCGAGATAGTAAGTCGTGTTCGGCTGCAAATTGAATGGCGGCGTTCCATTGGTGATCAGAATCGGCAGCCCAATCCCGCTGGTTTTGTTGAGCAACAGAGTCGAGTCAGGCGGATTGGCGCCGGTGGGCGGATTGGTTGCGCTGTAATACAGCAGATTTACCGGCTGATCCGAGGAAACCAGGATGTTTGTCGCCTCGTGAGCCCACGCGGGCACCGGGACTGCATAATAGACAGTCTGTCCGGCTGGCGGTGTGGTAATGACCGGCGTTTCCGGCGGCAGCGAGGCGGACACCACTGCGTTGGAATCCAGCACGAACGATAACTGCCAGTTCACCAGTTGGTTCAAGTTTGTCACATAGCCACCGACCCGATTATCCCAGACTTGCAGCGTCCAATCGCCGGCGGCGCTGCTGCCATCGAGCGAAGCCAAAGTCTGTTCCGGCAGATAATAGAGATTCGTCTCCGGCGCCTCCTGCAAAGCGAACGAATCCAGCAAAATGCCCGGCTCCAAGCCGGAAATGGTCAGCGGCATCGAATTCGTCGTGGCCGTGAAGGTGAAGCTGTCCACCTCCCATTGGTTGTTCACGCCGTAGATGATATTGGAGCTGGAGCCAAACGTAACCAACGCCTCGGCCAGGCCTACCGCCGGCGTGATGGCCGGATCAAATTTTCCAATCAGCCGGTTCGTGGTGTCCGCAGAGACACTGTAGATGCCGAAGATTTCCGCGTCGGACAGGGCCCGGGCATAAACACTCATTTCATCCATGTCACCCGCGAAATAGTTGTTCGTGTAATGCGTCAGGTCGCGGCCCAGCAACATGTCCCCGCTGGTATTGGGCACAATGGCATTTGTGGGAGCCGGACCGGTGCCACCAGCCGATGTGTTCGTGAACGCGATATTGACCGCCACGTTGGTGCCGTTGAGAAACAGTTGGGCCACTCCGGTATTCGTGTTGAACGTAAAGGCCACGTGCTGATAAACGTTGGTCTGCAACAATCCGGCCTGGGAACTGACAAAGATTTTGCCGTAGTTCGAAACCCCTCCTGAAACATACGTGCCGGCGATGATTCCCAACAGGCTGCCTGCATTGGTGTTCACCGGAATATTCGGATCGTACGAGTTCGTGGCGCTAACCCAGAATTGCACGCCGATCGGCGGCAGATTGGTTATCTCCACCACACCGTAGATGCGGTTGGTCGGCGGCGCGTCGCATGTGCGGCCCAAATCATCTTCGAGCTGCCAAAGACCCGGGTAGGCATTTGTCGGCCCCATGATGGCCACATAATTCTCGTCGTGCTGACCACCGCAATCGAATGGCTGGCCGGGCGCCCAGTTGGTGTAATACAAATTCGTCCATCCGCTCGACCAGCCGAACTTTCCTGTGCTGTTGGTGTAGGCCAGCCCAATCCACAGGTCGCGATTCTTCGTGCCATAGTCGGTGAAAGTGTCATAAATCCAGTTCTCCAGGTTGGCAGTCGTAACCGTCGCCAAATGCCCGCCCATTTGTTCGGCCCACAACTCGGAAGTCGTGCGGTTCGTGGCACCCAGCAGATAGTAGTAATTGCCGGTGGCCGGATCCAAGATGGGGCCCTGCTCAATAACAATGTTCGTGATGGCCGTGTTGGTCGGCACGCGCGAGAGCCACTCAAAGAGCGGTTGCGGTTGCGAGAGGTTGGTCGGGCTGATCCACCCTTCCAGAGTGAATCCACCGCCCGCGCCCACGTCCAACGAGGCCGATGCCGGCACCTGCACATAGGAATTTGTGCCCGCAAACTGGTACGTGTTACCCGGTTCATCAAACTCGAAGGCCTGCCCCACTTCACCCGCCGGGAAATTAAACGGCCCGATCAGAGCGCCATTGTTGTTGTCGTTTTCCGGGTCGGAACTGTCCAGGGCGTTGCCTTCGCCGCGCCACCAGCCGGCGATGTCCGGGCCGCGATACCAGAAAGTCACGTTGTAAACATGGCCGGGAATCGTGGGAATAGTTCGCGTGATGGTGCCATAGGCCAGCGCCAGATAATTGCTCCCGCCCGTGTCGCCGCTGAGGGCCACGGACGAATCACTGACCACGCTGACAAAGTTATTGCTCAGCGGCGCCGAGTTGGTGATCAGGACAAATTGCCCGTTCGTCTCAATCGTCGAAACCGTCACAAGATTGGAGGGCACCTGCCAGCCGCCAAAGGGATCATGGATGTTAGTCGGAGCCAGGTAATCGCCAGGGGTCGAAAAGTCCAGGTCGGAAAAGACATAGTTGGTGGCCGATTGTGTGAAATTGAACGGCGGCTGCGCAAACTTGATCGGCACATCGGTCAGGTTGCTGTTATCCGTGAACTCCAGATACTCATAGTTCGTCACGGGCGCGCCTGCGGTGTAAATCCAGGCATCACCGTTGCCAGCCTCTGGATTGCCAAACTGGTTCATGATGATGGTGATATTGCTGACGCCGGGCGGGTAAGGAACATTCACCGTCACCGGGACCGTGTTTTGCGAGCCTGGGCCAGAGGGAGGATTATTCGTATATGTGGAGTCATAAATCAGGTAAGGCCCAAGCAGACTAAACAGCGCGGGATTGGTCGTATCATAAACCGTCATTTGATCCGGCACGGTGTAGAAGTTCCAGGTAATCGGCACCGTCCCGCCCAGGGGATCAACCGGCAGATAGTTGGTGTTGGCCGCGGCCCCGCCGGTGGCGGTCGAGTTGAGGACATTCGTATAAACAAATTCCTGGCCGGCGCCATTCGTATCGCCTCCGCCGCGATTTTCCATCAATAACACCCGCTGCCCGGTGGGGCTGATGAGCGTAAAGGTGTAATCCGAAATCCGTGGGGATTGCACCACGATGCCCACGTTCACCGACGAGATTAAATCAGTGACCGTATTGGGAACCGCTATGACTGAGCCATCGGTCACTGCGTCGTCCGACAGCACGGTCGTTGAGCCGGAGCTGTAATTAAACACGTCGTTCGCCGAATTGTTGACCCCCAGGCGGGCTGAGAGCAACACGGTCTGCGACGCGCTGGGATCAGGATTGTAAAGCCCGATGAAATACTGTCCCGGCGCCAGCGGTGGCCCCACGGAAATGTCATTGCCCGGCCCTGGTACCGGAGGTCCATTGGTCAAAGTCGCTTCCTGGTCGAAGTCCGTCAGGGTAGGCTCGTTGTCAAACTTCTCGTACATCTGCATTGGTTGCGCACCCACCGGCACCGGCACCGTCACGTTCGTCCCGTAAAACGTCAGGTTCGTAAAACCCGGAGCCACGTCAACGTAATCAATAAACCAGCCGTTCGGCGGAATGGTCACAAGTATGCCCGGTTGGCCTAAATCCCGGTGAGGCTGGATCAGCAATGTAAGCCGCGAGACTTGGCCGGTAAAGCCACTACCGCCGTTGTTCAAGATGCCCAAAATCCATGGGCCGAGCGCGGATTGGCCGCGGAAATTTACAAGACTGCCCGGACCATCGGAATTCGTCGTGCCCGGGGGGTGGTTGCGGGTATCGTCATAAACAATTGGCGAATGGCCAAACGTATTGCCAAAACTATCATGGTTGTTCAACACGACCGCTTTCCCACTAAACTTGAGGGCACCGACGAGGTCACCGAAATTTTGATATTGATCCAAGTTCGTTGCCGTCACCTTTTCGATGGTCATAGGCTGGATCGCAAGCGCGAATACATTCGTCACCCCAGGCTGCGCGTTGACACCGTTAGGAATGGTCGTCGGCAACAACAAGCCGTTGACAATCTCGTTGCCGTTCTTGTCCAACTCGCTGAAAGGAATATCTGTAAACAGCGGCAGGAACGCATATTCTGCGCCCTCCCGGTCTTCTGATTTCACGCCGATGTAATATACCTGGCCTGGAGCAGTATTGGTAAAGTACACATATTCTGTTCCCCCCGCCCCTAATGACGTGCCGCCGTCGCCGACACCGAAGCCGGGGGAAACTGCCGCTAGACAGTTGGAAATCGTCACCGGGCTTAAGTTGGTGAGGTTCGAATCTTGGGAAACGTACATATCTAGGTCCGCCTCCGGACGGGTGGCGTCCGACACACCCAGCGGATCCAGCGTGCCCATGCGCGGAACCGAAAGCGTGCTGACATCAAAAGTGATGAACGCCGCGTTCGTGAAATCCGCCGTCGGACCGGTGTTGGTCACAATGTAAAAATGCCATTGGTTGGTCATACCGATAGTCACCACGCCATTGGGCCCCCAGACCGTGTTGGTGCCCAGCGGCAGCGTATTCGTGCCCATTAATGGCGAATTTTCGCCAGCAAACTGGTTAAAGAGAGGAGAGTTCGTGCTCGTCACCACGGTAATGTCCTGGCCACCCGTGGGATTGCTGGCAATGCCGCTATCCGTAACCATAAATGCATTGGTTATTTCTCCTTCACCAACAGAAACTACCAGCGCATAATCCTGAACTACATTCGGGGCATATTGACCACCGGCATTATATATCTGGGCTGTGATGGCGTTGACGTTAACGTCCCGGCCAATAACGGTTACGGAATATGGACCCGACAGACCTTGCGGTAAAAAGATGTTTTCGACATTGTTTATTGTGTCCAAGTTTGGCGGTCCATTAGTGTCCCAAGCTACGTTATAACCAACGTTCTCTTGAATATCATTGCCGAAATACACTTGGCCGGTCTGAAGATTCGTGATAACGAGGTCCAGGTTATTTACCAACTTGATGGCCGCTGCGGGATCGCCCGGAGGATCGGTCCATACCAACGTTGCCCGCAAAGGAAGATTGAGCACGTTGAGGTCATTCGTGTTCAATGTGACAGTATATGTGTGGCTGTCGCCGGTAGCCAACGAATTGGTTACACTTTGATCCACAAAAAATGTCGAACCCAGAGTGTTAGGCTGGTACGTCAGCCCGCTAACGGGCACGCAATCCTGTATGTTGTCGAGCCCCCAACCCTCAAAGTTGATCCCATTGGTCACGGCGGGCTTGTACCCCGGTATCGAACGCGTGCCGTTGATAAGCAACGCTTTCATCAGCGCGGGACTGGGAATCAGCGAGAGCGTGTTGGTGAGATAATCCTGGATCAGCGCCAGCACACCGGACACGTCCGCTGCCGCCAGACTAGTGCCGCTCTCATAACGGTAATACGGCGCAAGTTGGTCGTTCATGCCCTCCAAAACCACTTCCAAATTCCCCAAGTCGTTCGTAACCAGAACCTGAACTGAAAGGTCATAATTAATTGGCCCGCTGGAAGGATCGCCTATAGCGAAATCAAAGCCGTTGCCTTGTAGTAATGGTATTGTGCAGTTTCCGTTGCCAGCAGGAATGGTCACTACATTGTTGCTGATTATATCAATTGCACCTGGCGCATTCACTGGATCAGGATAACCCGACTGCTGGCAATAGATCGGGATATTTGTGGGGAATGGGCTGGGAGAGACGTTATTTGGAATTATGGTAATGATGACAGCAACCGTGTTTTCCGGAACGGAAACATTATAATACTCGGGAAAATTCGTCGTTACTGTCTGATCAGCATCATAAAAGCCCACATCGTTCGTAACATTGTAGTACGCATTCGTGTCCCATTCACTGGAACGAGTAGAAACCACAAAGGTTCCCGGAGAAACCAAATCCGGTTTAAAGCGCCCTGAAGCCCCTTCCGTGCCGATGCCTACGTTGCCGCGCGAGGAATAGGATGCTACCAAAGTGCTCGATTGTGTGCCTGGCAACCAATATTGGTTTGATGTCCCGTCAGGAGCGGTTACCAAGTTCGTGATGTTCCGCAATTGCTGGAGTGCGCCGACTGTAATGACATTCTTGGCAGTGCCGGGCGACATGATCGTATCTCCTGCGCCCTGCTGCCCGTCGTCGTTCCCTCCACCACTGTTTCCCGATGGAAAAACAAATAGAACCGGTTGCGACCCGGGCGTGAAGGGCATGGCGTCGCGCGTGGCAGCATCATAGCTGGCAGCCGTCAAATCGTAATCCGCGTCGCCATTATCCCAACTGTTGTTCGAAATGAGGGCGCCCACCATGGCCGAATTGGTCTGAATTTGATAATCGGAAATGCCATTTGCGTTGCCATAGGCGTCAAATATCGCCAAAGAATACAGGTTCGCAAACGGTGCTTTGCCCCTAAAATCGGCATTGCTGACGGAACCTTCCGCAAATAAGCCGACGTTTGGCCCTGGACCCAAAGGTCCCGGCAATCCCCAGCTTTCCGATCCGTTTCCCGCAATAATACCCGCGACATGCGTGCCGTGCCCGTTGGTGTCCAGCAGATCAATAGGATTCCAACCCAAATCTGTCACTCGCGTAGCGCCGCTGGGGCCACTTTCGGCTGTCCCAGTCAGTGTAAAATCGGGATGCTTGGAATCCACGCCCGAGTCATTCACCGCCACTAGCACGTTTTTGCCTTGCAACCCCATCCAGTCGTTAGTAATCGGTACCAAAGTATCCGGGGTAATTCCCACCGTGACACGAGAGAGATCATTCGCCATGCGGCGTTGCCGCAAAGGTTCTATGTTCCGAACGACCGGCAATTGCGCCAAGGCCGTCCAATTTGCCGAAGCCAGGACTCGGACCACCGGCCCAAAGGGTGATTGGTCACGTCCGATAATCCGTGCACCCGCATCCTCAATCTGCTGCTCCGCCGCGGCCTCGTCCGCCGCGTTGAGCACAAGGCTCAACGCTGTACCCGGCGGCAAGGACTGCTGACTTACGGCTGCACCGAGCAGCGAATACTGAAGCTTGTAGTAGGGCTCGTAAGGCAGCACCGCCTGCACGAGTCCGTTGCCTGCCAAAGCGCTGGCGCCGTTGGCCGAAAGATTCACCAAGTAAGCGTTATTGGGAATGTAGGAAACAATCTCCGCGCCCGCCTCCTGCAGCACCGCACGAAACCGCCCGTCCGTGGCCCCGCGTGCCTGGACGATATAGGCATGGGGATCGCCATTCGAACGCAGATGGGAGGGAATGTTCAAGTTCAGCGGCTTGTCCGTATCAATGAAAGCGTTTGCCAGCAGGATGGCGTGCGGGTTGGATTCCAACTGGCGAATCGAATTCGTCGTATTGGCCAATCGGAACGCGAGTTTATTGGTGTTCAGCGTGGGAAATCTGGAAGCAGCAGCAGCCGCCGCACTCCCGGCACCTGAGGGGGTGGAAGGCTTGGCGGCACCCGTGACCGGGGCGGCCCCGCTACTGCTGTTGTTGTGCGAAGCGACTGTTTTCACTCGGCCATGCGGCCAAAAAAACCACGCCCCCGCGACGGCCAGCAGGCCGATCACCGCGATTATCCGGGTTCTACGTTTCATACTCTCATTCATTCAAAAAAATCTTTCTATCGCCGGAGGGCGGCTCCATGAGCCGCCGCAATCCCCATTTATTCAGCAATCCAATTATCCACAAAACCACATATCCATTCTCCGCCTTCTCCGCGAGCATCCGCGCATCGGCCCCCCGGTAGGGCGGACCTGCCGGGCCGCCTTCTTCGCCCCGCCTTTCCAGACGGCACCCATCAGGTTCTTTCGCAGCCCCGGAAGGCAAACCGGCAGGTTTGCCCTACCAATTGGAGGCAGTGCGCAGATGCGCCCGCCTGCGCCTTAATTTACCACACGTTCTCGAATCCATCCTCAATCTTCCACTCTCCATTCTCGTTTTTTCAGTTGGGCGGCAGCACGTTATAGCTTTCAACCACGGCGTGCGGGGTGGACGTGTTCGCGTTGTCAATGCGGATGACGGCGCGCACGGCGCTTTCGGCGGTGACCTGATAATTGGTCACCAACTGGAAATACGGCCCGCTCAGCACCGTGCCGTTGGGTGCCGGGCGCAAAGTCTGGCCGAAACAATACAGCACATACCGTTGCTCGGTGCCGCGCACCAGACCCATCATCTGTTGCGGCAGCCATTCATATTCTTCGTCGTTGATACCGTATTCTCTCTGATTTTGATTAGTCCAGTCTAGATACGGAGATTGCTCACTAAGGGCTGGCGTGGCCAAAACATCGCCAGCATGGACGAAAGTCCGGTACGGGAACATAGTTGTGTTAGTCCGGGTGGCATTGATACCGTTGGTATTGTTCACAATCTGCCATACTTGCGAATCAAACAGGTCGGCACCAGCGGGACTAACGAACCAATGTGTGTACGTCGCAGGAGTAGTTGGGCCAACAAATGATGCGCTGTTTGAGAGCACCACCATGCCGCCAAGCAGCGCAGACCAAGCGGGCAGGGACGACTGGTTGACGGGCAATGTGCCGCGCACCGAATTGTCATTAAAGCGGGTGGTGAATAAGTCAAATAATAACCGGTCCTGTATTGGAGCGGATCGCGAAGCATCAACAGCTTGGCCAGAGTAATGATCCGGTTGAATGTCACCAGTCCAACTGGCCCATTCGTTGGTACCCACCAGACCGGCGTAATTTGTAAGAACATTTCTTGACTTCAGGTAGATCGTCTGCCAAGGCGTACCACGATGGACGCGACCGATCCAGCCCACATTCGGATAAAGATTGGTCGGAAAATCCCAGTTATCAGACTGCCACATGCCGGGGTCTTTGAAAGACAAATCATAGCCGGATTGGTCGCCGCCAGTCAACGAAGTCGTCGGCGGATTACCCCACGGCTGATAACGACCGCCAACAGGTATGTATGGCGGCACAGGCAATGGCTGGTCAGTCAAATTATCCATGTGGCTCCAGAAACCGTTTGTCCAAATGGGCGCGCTGCCGCCCCAAACAGCTTTGGCACCGATTTGCGAATTTAAATCACTGCCCAAGTAATGGACCATTGGATCATTCGCTTGCATTAGAAATGGGCCAAAGAGAGTGCGCGTTGGCGTGTAGGGAGCCTGAATAGAAAGCTGACTATTAACCAACCCAGGACCATAGCCCTGAACTTGACCATGCGGAGTAAAAAAGGCGTTGAAATAGGCTGACTCGGCCTGCTCCACACCCGCCTGCGTACCCAAGTTAGCAACTGCCAACATATCGGAGGACAAAAACGTACCGGGATCAGCCCATCGGCCAGCCTGCGGTGGGGCAGAGCTGGGATGGCCCGAAACCCAATATTGGTCATATATGCCATAGGATACCCCAGTTATAGGATTTGGAGAGTTATATGCATTGGTACTCCATTGCCAATACGTTCCGTTCCCCCCATTTAGGTCGGCCATCGGTTGGTTAAGATTTTCGACTCCGCTGGGATCACGCAACTGTACGTAATCAATGACATTATTACCGTCCAAAATATATGCCTGCAACCAATTCGTTGTTGCCAGATACATCTGAGGCAGTTGTACCCCAGACACCGACTGAATCCAATAATTTCCATCGTAAAGAGCACCGGGCGGAATCGGAAGGAGCGTAGGCGGGTTAGGAGAATAAGCGGACGGTAGGGGAAAAAAGTTGGTTGTCCAAAAGGCATAACGGAAGCAATTTCTGGTACTATTCACATTACCGGCGTTAGATATCTGGGCGTTAGGTGGACTATTGGCCCACACTGTTCCGGGCCAGACCGGAGAAACAGACAAAGTCGTGCCGGGACCATTTCCCAAATAAAAAATGCTGCTGCCGGCGAAGTACGAGGAAGATCCACTAACCGAGTTGGACATTAGCAGCGACGTTTGAAGATTGTCCTGAGCATAAACTTGCACGGGTCGGGGATAGGCGTTGGCATAGGGATTCCAGAACGAGATTCCCAAGCCACTCTCGATCGAAAAAACGTACATTTGATTGGTCGTGTACGAGCTTATTGGGTCCCCAATGCCGGGTGCAGGCCGTAGGTACTGCAGCTTGCGTGTGACCTGAACGGTATTCGTCAAATAAAGCTGGTTGAAGGAGGGCAGTCCTTTCTTTGCGCCAACGATCCAAGGCACACCGTAGACATTTACCGGATAACCGTTGGCGCCTGCTATCGGCGTAAGGGTCGCTCTGGTTAATTGAGTCACGTCATAAGGCGTCGCCAATTGAGGGTCATTTATACCGCCAACAAGTGGGGTAACCAGAGCATAACCAATAATAAAAATATCGTCGTTGAATCCGTTATGCACCCGCTTAAAAAGAGGCCGGAAAACATGCGGCAAATTGTTATTCCCGTTCGTTGTGGCATCATAAATGTTTGCCGCAAGCTGGAGCAAATGGTGGACCGAGGGCGAATAGACAAACCGGTTGCTAACCCATACCGGAATGTTGGTGATGCTAAAAGGCGCTGTCACGGCAAAAGTATTGGTAAAGGCATTAGTATTGGCGTTACACCAGTTTGCGGTATACGTTCGCAATAATTGGTCGGATGCGGCAGTGAAAAAGTCAATCGGCCTCCACGGTACCAAGTTCGTTTCTGCCCCGGTCACGATATTGACGCCGGTTGGCACCTGGAAACCGTTCATGTTGGTGTAGGTGACGACCGCATTAGCAAAATTCAGGTTCAGCTTGCCGTCATCAGCCGTGGAATCCGAACCAAGTGCATCCAACATCCGATAATACGTGTAGGCGTTATAGGTATCATTTGAAGTCCCCGCCGCCTTCAGTCTGGCCGAGAAATAGTTTCCCACATTGAGGGCTGCAGTCGGCACGCCGTAAGTAGTTTTGCTCACATCAAAGAAATCGCTTGGCGTAAAAAAATGATTGGTATTATCCGCACCCGACCAAGCAAGCCGTGGATTATCCGGTATCCAATTCGCGTTCGTATCGAGCGTTGTCTGCAATGGGCCGTCGCTATAGGCATCAAAAGTACTTTGAAGGGGAAAATATTGAGGGCCTCGGGAAAACAGGTTGTCCGCTGTAGCCAACCGATTGGCATTGTAACGGTACGCCAGCAATGAAAGGGCGTCGCTAAAAGCAGCGCCATTGTTATCAAACCCCGAAGGAGTCCGATAATTATAGGTGCCCCATTGCAAGGAATCCCATTCGTTTGTGTTGAGGTCGGCTAAAAAAGACCCCAAATTAAGCTCCCAAGAGCCAACACCTTGGTTGCGCATAAATCCGTCATTTCCGGCGGTCATGCCCAAATTTATACCATGCACCACATTGTATGCCTCATTATGCAGATAATTGAAGTCGAGCGTATTTCCCACGGGAACGGCAATGAAGGCATAACGGGAAGTGAAATGGTTGTTCGGCCCATGCGGCGCGTCAGGATGCTCCAGCACCCCAATCCATTCGGGATCACCCACGCAGAAATTACTCGCGATGTTTGGCGGGTTGTAGGTGGATACCGGGTTACCGTTGAGGTCGTAATACGGAAAACCAGGAATACCGGACATCACGGGCTGCCAGCCGTTCGTATCGAATTTGCCGTTCTCGTTTAGGTCGAGGTAATACCGGAAATCGTAGCTGGACACCGGTTGATTATTGGGCACATACACCGGCGCGCGCGGCAGGTACCAGAGGTTGGCTATGTTTTGCTCGAGGTAATTTCCGGTCACGAGACCGCCGTTGTACAAATAACCATAGTTAACGTTCGTAGGATTGGCCGAGCCATAGGCGCCGCCGCCGGTGTTAAAGCCGTAAGGGTTGATGTAATTCGTGGAAACGAGCAGATGCAGGTTATAGGCGTTGCTGCTGCCAACGCCGTTGTAGCCGCTCAGGATACTGGCGAGGATCTGCGCCTGCGCATACGAGAGGCCGGAATCGGCGGCCTGCCGGGCGATGGTGGTGTCGGTGGTGGTGCTGACGCTGTTGCGCTCACGCTGGGCCAGGGCCAAAAATGCGACGGCCATCACCAGCGTTATCGCCAGCATGATGAGCGTGATGACGAGGGCGATGCCGCGTTCCGAGCGCCGCTCTTTCGCGTCACCCGCCGCGCGCCACACGTCACTTTGTAATCTAAATTTCATTGGTAAGCTGAGAGATCAACGTTCGGGATGGTCACCCGCTGGCGGAACAACTGGACATGGCCCGCCTGGCCCTCCAAATACAACCATTGAGGGCCATTAGGATACTGCGAGGGATAAGTACCTGGCACACCCAACGATTCGGCGCGCTGCAAGGTTCGGTCTTCCAGCACGCCGAGCTGTAATTCCACCGAGGCGGGTACGGAGTTGCTATAAAAAGCACATCCCACTTCACCTGAAACAGGAGGCGAAAACCATGTGTTTGCCGGACGCATGGTCTGCCACGACGAATAACCATTGGTGAGCAGATATCCGTTAGGATCGTACGGACGTACTACCATGTGTATTACTCCGTTCAGGACATGGCTCATGTTCGTCCACCGCGAGTAAGCGATTGTATTCATAAAATTCGAATAGAGCGTAACGGGATTGACGCTGATGTTCGTCTCGGCATAAAAGCGGTAAAGCGGATACAAGGGATTGGCGGAAGTGGTATCAACAATGTACCCCGTGCCAGTCCAGCGATTATTCTGCCGGCCCAGCATAAAAAAATATTGTAACAAATTGCTCCGCTGCGAACCGGTTCCAGGCAATGACTGCACCATCGGCGCGTATGCTTGGTAAAATGGGCTGTTGTTTGTAGCATAAAAATTCACCGCGCTAAAGTAGGAAAGCGTGCCGATGTAGTAGTTGCTTGAGTAATCCGACGGTGTCATTCCGCGCAAATCGCTCGAAATCAAATCCATGGCAGCACGACCACCTTCCAATACGTCGGTCTGGGTGACGCTGGCCCGGAAAGCCCGCTGCGTGCTGTTGAATACCGCCATCAACGCCAGCACGATGAGCGAGAGCAACGTCATGGCCACCAGCAATTCGACCATGGAAAAAGCGAATCGGGTGACGGGTGACGGGTGACGGGAGGCACGGCTCGCTTGCGTGTCGTTTCTCGTCACTTGCCACTGGTCAACCATCACTGTGTTTTTCGTCATCATGGCACGTTCGTCGTAAACGACTGGGACTGGTAAAAATAGAGGGGATACACTCCCGGAAACAGGTTTTGCGGCGGGGCGCCGTAATTGGTCACAATCAACTGGCCGGCGATCGTCGAACGAAAGGTCTGGCGGAAACCGCCGACGTTGCCGTTGGGCTCCTCGGGCCACTCGAACAAAAGCCGCAGTTCGCGCATATTTCCCGCCAGTTGATGGAGGTACCCATACTGGGAAAAGTTGAAATTATATTGGTTGGTATCCACCGCCAGCGGAGCATTGACACAAAGAAGGCGGTAGCTGAATGCGTCTTCCTGCATGATTTGGTTGTTCTGCGGAGGCTTTTCAGCCGCGAGCCCGCTAAAAGACCGGACATAAGCCACCACGTGATTGCTGGTGAAAGGAGTGTTAAACAGGCTGCTAATGGGCAGGTTATTATTCACATATTCCGGAGTGCTCAAGATGCCAATGATTCGGAGTCCGTTGGTGATGGGCATGGCGGGCAAAGGCGTTGCCGAACCTCCAAACACGGTAACAGCACTGTTATAGGTGTAGCCATTATACCCTGAACAACCATGGGTACTAAAGTATGCTTGATTAACCACTCTCCCAGAGTTATCGAACTCCGTATAATAATTCGTGATGGCGTATACGTTATTCGTCAACCCATCGTCCCCGCGCGCCCCGTTACGAATGGCTTCCATCAACTCGGAAGCGTCCTGGCCGATGATGGTTTCCTCGCGGGTGTCCCGCTGGGTGTTCATGCCGCTGGGCAGCACGAGCAGGATGCTGATGAGCGCGAAACCAATAATGGCCAGGCACAGCGCAATCTCGATCATCGTAAAACCGCCTGAATTTACGATTGGCGATTTACGATTTACGATTGAAACACCAGACTGACGCCGCACCCATTGCCATCGGCAACTCGCATCGGCAAAACTGCCGGAGCGGTCTGGGCCGGCAATCGGCAATCGGCAATTTGAAATCTTAAATCTCATGGCTGGTTATTGCGTCAAACGGAAGAACAGGATTCCGCCCGAGGCCGGGAGGGTGACGCTGTTGGTGCCATTGCTGCTGTTGATGGTGCCGCCGTAAACACCCCAGTTGGCCGTGCTCAAATTAGAATTGGTCTGGAGTGTGCCGCCGGGGCCGGGCCATGTAACCATTACCGTGGAGCTGCCGATCAAGCTGATCGTCGGGTTGGGCACGCCGGCGACAAATCCTTCCCGAATGGTGCCGTTACCGGTGTCGGCCACGAAAAGGTGGCCGGAGCCGTCCACCGCCACGCCGTACGGATTTGAAAAAAGCGCAAGGGGTCCCGTACCGTCGTTGGTGCCGGTGGTGCCATCGTCCGCACCCGCGAGCGTGGTGGTGACCCAATTCGTACCGACGGGCATCACTTCCCGAATCGCGCTGTTGCCGGTGTCTGCCACATACAGATTGGTGCTGGCATCCAGCGCGATGCCTTGCGGACCATTGAACACTGTATCGGTATTGGTGCCATCAACGACCGTGGAAGCGCCCCCGGAACCGGCAATGGTGGTCACCACCCAGTTTGTCCCCTGAGGCACGATTTCGCGGATAGTGCTGTTGCCATCCGCGACATAAAGCCGGTCTGAGCCATCCACGGCAATGCTGGCTGGCAGGAAAAACTGGGCGGCACCGTTTGTGCCGTCGTTGCTGCCACGGCCCTGGAAGGAGCCCGCAATCGTGGTGACAACCCAATTAGTTCCCGTATGCACCACCTTGCGGATGGAGTCGCCGTAAGTATCCGCCACGTAAAGATTGCCGGAGCTGTCCACCGCAATACCGGAAGGGTCGTCGAACTGCGCACCGGTGTTGGTGCCGTCCAAACCACCGCCATTTTGGGAGTTTCCTGCAATGGTGCTCACCACCCAATTCGTGCCGAGAGGTGTTATTTTCCGGATGGTGTTATTGAGGCCGTCGGCCACATACAAGTTTCCAGCAGCATCCCGCGCAATGGCATTCGGCGCATAGAACTGGGCATCTTCATTCGTCCCATCATTGCTGCCGCTCCCCCCGGAGGCGGACCCGGCAATCGTCGTCACCACCCAGTTCGTGCCCTGCGGCGAGACCTTGCGAATGTCGTTATACAAGTTATCCAAGACATAGAGGTTGCCATTGGTGTCCACCGTCAAAGCGACCGGTGAACCAAACTGTGCCGCGCCGTTTGTCCCGTCCACCGGGCCGCTGCTGGAGGTGTTTGCGGTGCCTGCGATGGTCACAAAAGTATAAGGCGTGGCGTAAACCGCCTGGGCCCGGGCGGAGGTCAAACCCATGAAACCACCCAGCATCAAACCAGCAATCAGTTTTAACGTTTTGTTCATATCAAATCGAAATGTAAACGGGAAAGTCATTGGATTTGGTGGACCAGCAGGCGGGCACGGCCCGAAAGCGGATCCACATCAATTATGTTGTAGGAAATACTGCTGCTGTTGCCCACGGGCGCCTCCGAGATGGCATTGGGGAGCACTGGGGTCAGGGTGGGCTGCTTGTTGACATCCAGTCCATAACCTACGGTTCCCTGCGCCAGCGGAATGTAAGCGTGATGATAGTTATAATTACTGTCCATTTCGGAAATCAGCCGGCCGGTGCTGTCAAACTCCAGGCACGGCAGGCTGACATAATACTGTGACGGGCACTGCTCTGTCGGAAATGGCAACCATGGGCTCTGGGCAAAGCCATAGACTTGAAACTGGGACTGCCAGTTGTCAATCTGATTGGTGTAATCCTTCTGCCAAGGCGGAAGGATGGCCGAACCGATGTTTTGCGGCAAAAACTTTCCCGCCGCAATGAATGTTCCGTTTGGCAGCGACTGCCAGGTGGAAAGATAATGCCACACATGCTGGCCGGGTTGGTCGCCGACCTTGCCCAAGGAAATAAAATTGTAGCCCGTCAATTGCGAGGGGATCAAGTTGGTCAGGGCGGTCATGGCCTGCGCCTGATATAACGGCTGCGAAAAGTAAGTGCCGCTGGTCAGGTCGTTGAGAAGATTGCCGCCACCAGAATCGGGCAGATTGATAAAATTGGTCGTCACGAACACCATATAAACTGTCCGATGCTGGCTGATGGCAAGCTGGCGCGCCCGCCCAATGTCATCGAGCAACTGCCGCGCGGCGCCGGCCTGGACGTTGGACTTGCCCAAATTCTTGAGCGCCGGGACCGCGAGCGCGGCGATGAGCCCCATGATCGAGATGACCACGAGAAGCTCGATGAGGGTAAAGGCAAAAACGTGACGAGGGACAGGTGACGCGTTACGCGGAGCGACGTCGCGCGTATTCTGCCGCTCGTCACTCGTCACATGCCACTTGTCGTTTTTCATTTTTATTGCCAGCTCAAAACGTTGTCTTTGTTGACCTGAACATTGGCGGCTTTGCTTGAATCAACCTTTCCATCCGGGCCAGCGGACCAGACCATGACCTTGCCATGAAACTGGTAATTATCGGGATTTCCCGGCTTGATTCCAGGGCTGTTTACCCCATAGAAACCACTGATGCCGTTGCCGGAGGGATTCTCCACCTGTTTGAGACGGTAAAACGAGTCCTCGCAGTTATCATCGTAATTCAAATCCATGCTGATGATGTACGGATTGCCCCAAGGGTCGCGATAGACCAAGTCATTCCCCACACCCGCCAACGGCGTGCCCCCTTGAGACGGGTCCCAGCCGGACATGTGGGCGTTTAAAAACTTGGTCTGCTGCGGGTTGCTCTGATGACCGTCGTTGATGGTGGGAAGGCCCGTCGTGGGAAAGTTGGTAATATCCATCAGAATGGCGACCACTTCGTTGTTGGAAAGAACATTGCCGCTGGAAAGCGGCGACCCCACCAGCGGCCGGCTTGGGTTTAAATCTGCAATCCCGCCGTAGGTAAAGTCGGGATTGGGATCGGGTTGTTGCGCATTGTAGGCAGCGGCGGTCTGCGCCGTATGCGACACCGGAAACCGCCCATACGCCTGGTCGTAAGCCTGAATGTCCGTGACCAGATCGTTGATTTCGGTCTTGGCCTTGGTTTTTAAGGCGGCTTTTTTGGCCGCAGCCAGCACGGGCAACAACATCGCCGCCAGGATGGCGATGATGGCGATCACGGTGAGGAGTTCAACAAGGGTAAAACCCGCGCGGAAGCGGCGTGCAGGCAACAAGTTTATTTTCATTGGTTTGAATAGATTTTTGCGGCGGGCAGGATGCGGCAAAAGGGCCGGCCTCGGCAATGGTTTTGTCGTTCCGCTGCGCTGGCGCATTCCCCGGCGCAGCTCGATGACCGGGCAAAACGAGCAGTCATGCCACTCGATGTTCAGCGTGCACCTCCAGCAATTCGGGCCATTGGCGTCGTTGGTAAACATAAAGATATCAGGGTAAAGGGCTGTTTTTGATCGCGTTTTTACTCCAATTGCAAACCAGATAGGTCGTCCCGCGGTATTTGAGCTGAACGTACAAGTCGTACGAACTGGGATTGTTGGTACCGGGATAAATATAGCGGAAGGGATTCAGATCGGGAAAGCTGGTACCGAGAGGAGTATATGACACGTCCGGCCCGCGCATCGAGGTGACTAGCAGGTTGACTGAATTGCCATTGGCATCCGTTATGGTGCCGATGCGGTTCTGTTTCAAGGAGGGAAGGAAATTTTGGGCCTTGGCGGATTCCGTATCACCGGACTTCATGCAGTTGATTACGCCTCCAACGTTAAACAGGCTGGCGCTGCTGTATGCGGGAGCGCTGATTGTGGAGGCACCGTCCAGCGTCTCATAAGTACTAACCCCACTTTTAAGATAATTCGTCACGCCTTCCAATTCATAGTAGAGTGTATTCGTCAAGGAGTTGGCCGGATTGCTCGGCGGATAGGAACCATATTGGTTTTTGTAACTTTCCAGCGCCGTCTGAATCTGTGACAATTCCGCACTGGCGGTGTTGACGTACTCAACTTTTTTTATCTGTGTGACCACTCCCATGGTGAACGCCGCGAGAATGGCCATGATGGATATCACCACCAGCAGCTCAATGAGCGTAAACGCCCGCTGGACGTGACGGGTGACGGGTGACGAGTGACGAAAGGCCGGCAGGCTCTTCTCATCACCTGTCACCGGCCACTTGCCACTTGCAGTTGCGCCACTTTTGATCTTCATAAAATAGGGCTTCATCGTTCCTTCAATTCATGTTCCATCCGCTCGCTCAACCATTGCTTGATCATGCTTTGGTAGTTGAGAAATCGCATCCGGGCCAGCCGCTTGATGCGCGCCAGCATTCGCGGGTCCATGCGCAGGGTGATGGTCACAGATTCCGACGACTCGGCGCTGCCGGCCGTGGCGGCTTCCATCAGGCGCAAGTCAGGCCGGTTCTCGGCCCAGAAACCTGCCTCGGCCTCCTCGCTGTCAAAGAGGGGCACGTCTTCCCAGTTGGCAAATGCGCGCATACAATATTAAACCTTCATCGTCATCGTCTTCCTCATCCTCTCCCCGGATTCATGAGGATGACGATGAGCATGAGGACGATTCCTATTGCGAGAGAGTCTGTCCCATTTTCCGCTGGTAAAAGAACCGTTCTTCCGGTTCAAATGGCCGCGCCAGCAGCACCCGCACTTGACGCCCATTGGTGCGATAGACACTCAGGATTCCAATTCCACCGGCAGACATGCCCAGATTGAAAAACCGCGCCTGCACGCCAAACCGGGGGGAATCAGGCATCAGCCGCACGGCAAATGCGTCTTCAAAGGACTCCTCGACTTCCCGTTGATTCAAAGAACCAAGCTCAAAAGGCGGGTTATTCCAATCGAACTCCATACGGGGTTAGTTGTAAATAAATCGCCCATGCAATGTGTATACAATGTATTTAC
>Ga0302320_10007331_pt1 | contig 24286 bp, 20 predicted proteins | sample Bog_T0_3_FD_202130 | JGI IMG/M metagenome (GOLD analysis project Ga0302320, IMG submission 202130) | Peat permafrost microbial communities from Stordalen Mire near Abisko, Sweden - Bog_T0_3 | ecosystem: Environmental > Terrestrial > Soil > Wetlands > Peat | place: Sweden: Abisko, Stordalen Mire...
GCCCGGCGGCGCCAGCGACGGCTGGAGGGAAGAGTTTAAATTCACGGAACCAGGATGGCATATTACTTGCGAATTGCAAGTGAATTACTTGTGGTTTGCAAGTGACTTCCGTGGTAGTTTCAGCCATGCCAAGTTCCGGCCGGAATCAAAACAGCAAACCATTACGGGCACCGAAACGTTCGCCCTGCCCCGTGGCGTACGCTCTCGATGTCCTGGGCGACCGCTGGACGTTGTTGATCGTGCGTGACCTGCTGCTCGGTCACAGCCGCTTCCGGGATTTCAGCGCCTCGCCCGAAGGCATTCCCACGAATATTCTAAGCGACCGCCTGGAACGGCTTTTGGAGCAACAAATCGTTGAGCACATGCCCGCGCAGGACGGGACGAAACGCCTCGCTTACCGCCTCACCGATAAGGGCCGCGCCTTGGGATCAATTTTAAAGGCGATGCGCGACTGGGGGCTGGCTTGGGACAAATCAACCCGGGTCATGACGCGAAAATTGGGCTAGATTCTCACGAATTCAAAAAATCTAAAAAATCTGTTGACGAATCCGAGATTTGAGCTAACATACCAACTAGTCTGTATGTTAAATCGCACATCATCAACCGAGGTGCCCGAAACGAAGCGCAAGCTCGTGGACGCGGGCATGAATTTAATGCGCGCGCATGGTTTCAATGCCACCACGGTGGACGAAATTTGCGCCGCAGCCGGTGTGACCAAAGGGGGGTTTTTTCATTACTTTAAAAGCAAAGATGAGATTGCCAAGGCGTCATTGGTCAGCTTTTACGAGGGGAAGTTGAAGGATTACGCTGCCGCGCCCTTCCGCAGACTGGCCGATCCGATGGATCGCGTTTTTGGCCGCTTGGATTATGTAAGGAGCAATGTCGGCGGGGTAAAACATCAGACCAAAGGCTGCCTTATTGGGGTATTTGCGCAAGAGCTGGCGTTTACCAAACCGGAACTCCGCAGCGCCTGTCAGGCGTTTTTTTCCCGGATTGCCGAGGACTTTGGAAACGACCTGGCAGCCGCCAAGGCGGCTTATGCCCCCAATGCGCCGTTCGACCCCAAACGTCTGGCCACGCTGTATGTGGCAGTTGTCCAGGGCTCACTGCTTCAGGCCAAGGTGGGGGAAGACAGCGATGTCGTGGCGGCAAACATTGATGAATTTCGGAGCTATTTGCAAATCTTGTTTGGCCGGGAGCAAACGCCTCCGTCCGTCACTGCGCCTGAGGAACACCTCGCTGGCAAGAGTTTAAACTAATACAAGTCAGGGCTTTGGAATCATCATAAACCAAAATTTATAAACCCGGCACCCGCCCAAAAAACATACCAACCGGTCGGTTTTTAACTAACATCAACTATGAATACAGCAACCCAACCCATCTTGGAACCCGAAAATTCACGGGTTCACCTTGGTGACACGCCAATTACCGCTCTTGGGCAAGCCGGCTACGGACGCCTGCCACTTGACGGCGACAGTTCGGAGACCAACCTGCCGTCGCCAAAGAAGAACTACAAACCCGCGCTCAAGCGGGTGGCCCTCGCCGCCGTTACGCTCATTGCCGGACTCGGCGTCGCCAAGCTGTCCCACGACTGGTGGACGGTGGGACGTTTCAGCCAGAGCACGGACGACGCGTACATCGGCGGAGACGTGACGGTCATCGCGCCGAAAGTTGCCGGCTTCATCGGCGAGCTTGCCGTGACCGACAATCAATTCGTTCACGCCGGCGATTTGTTGATCAAGCTGGATGACCGCGACTATCGCGCTGCCCTGGCCAAGGCCGAGGCGGCCGTCGCGATTCAACGGGCTACCTTGACCAATCTCGATGCCACCAGCCGGTTGCAGGAAGCGGTCATCGCCCAGGCACAGGCCGGAATTGCTGCGGCAGATGCCGAGGTGACGCGCACCCACGATGATCAAGTTCGCAACCAAAAACTTGTCACCACCGGCGCGGTCTCCACCCAGGAATTTCAAAAGGCGGATGCGGACTACAAGGAAGCGCTCGCTGCCGGTGAAAAATCACGGGCCGCGTTAACTGCGGCGCAGCGGCAGTTGGAAGTCATCGGCACGCAAAAAGAACAAGCCGAAGCGGGGCTGGCCGCTGCCGTGGCGGAGCGGGATTTGGCGCAGCTCAATCTGGGCTACACGGAATTGCGCGCGCCGATTGACGGCATGATCGGCAACCGGAGCGCACAGATTGGCGCTTATGCATCCACGGGCGCGCAGCTTATATCGCTGGTGCCAGCGCATGGCCTGTGGGTGGATGCAAACTTTAAGGAAAACCAGCTTGGCCAGATGCGGCCCGGAGCGCCGGCATCGGTCTCCGTGGACTTAATTTCGGGCACCACGTTTCACGGACACGTTGCCAGCATTGCCCCCGCCACTGGTGCGCAGTTCAGTGTTTTGCCGCCGGAAAATGCCACGGGTAATTTCACGAAAATCGTCCAGCGCGTGGCTGTGCGGATTGTGATAGATGACAACGACGCTGCGATTGGATTGCTGCGCCCGGGTCTGTCGGTCACCGCCAAGGTTGATACCCGTTCTGGAAAAACCGGCATATGAGCGCCGCCGTTCAACCTCCGCTGCGCGCCAAGGACATCATTCCGTTTGTGGTGATGTGCGTGGGCATGTTCATGGCGCTGCTGGACATCCAGATTGTGGCCTCGTCGTTGCAAGATATTGGCGGAGGATTGTCGGCGGCGCAGGACCAAATTAGCTGGGTGCAAACGGCATACTTGATCGCCGAAATCATCATGATCCCTCTCTCGGGCTGGCTCACCCGCGTGTTTTCCACGCGCTGGTTGTTTACGGCGTCGGCGATCGGGTTCACCGTGACGAGCCTTTTGTGCGGGCTGGCGTGGAACATCGAGAGCATGATTTTTTTCCGGGCGCTGCAGGGACTGTTGGGCGCGTCCATGATTCCCACTGTGTTCACGTCGTCGTTCCATTATTTTCAAGGAACACGCCGCGTTTATTCGGCGGCAGTCATCGGCACCATTGCATCCGTTGCACCCACGTTGGGACCGGTGATTGGCGGATGGATAACCGACACGCTGGACTGGCGCTGGCTGTTTTATATCAATCTGGTTCCGGGCGCACTGGTGGCGGCCTTGGTGCCGTTTCTGGTCAAAATTGATCAACCAGATTTCTCGCTGCTCAAGAAAGCAGATTACCCCGGCATCGGTTTAATGGCCGTCGGCCTGGGCAGCTTGCAATATGTGCTGGAAGAAGGCGCACGCTGGAACTGGATGGATGACGAGACGATCAGAACGTTCACGGGCGTCGCCATTGTGGCCGGCGTTCTCTTTATCATTCGCAGCCTCACCTTCGCCAATCCGGTGGTGGACCTGCGCGCCCTGAAGAATCGCAATTTTCTCCTCGGCTCCATTTTGTCATTCATGACGGGCGTGGGAATTTTCGCCACCATTTTTCTGACGCCGTTGTTTCTCGGTTACGTTCGCGGGTACAGCGCATGGCAAATCGGGCTGGCAATTGCATCCACCGGTGCGGCGTCATTGATTGGCGTTCCCATCTACATCCTGTTGGCGCGCAAATTCGACACGCGCTGGCTGATGATGTTTGGCCTGGCCAGTTTTGCGGTGTCCATGTGGAGCTTCAGCCATATCACCCATGACTGGGGCGCAGGCGAACTTTTTCTGCCGCAGTTTCTGCGGGGCTTCCCGCAGGTGTTCGCGATTGCGCCTGCGGTGACGCTTGGGTTGGGAAGCCTGTCGCCGGAACGGCTCAAGTATGCGAGCGGATTGTTTAACATGATGCGCAATCTCGGAGGGGCCATCGGCATCGCCGTCTGCAGCACGCTTTTGAACGACCGCGCCAATCTCCATTTCCTGAGGCTGGCGGAACATCTCAATTCGACGAACGCCCCCATGCAGCAACTGCTGCAGCGAGCCGCTGATAAATTCGCAACGGCAAACGGCGGGGATCTGGTCCACGGCCACGCGGCGGCACTCAAACAATTGTGGTCGCTCACATGGCGCGAGGCGCAGGTGCAGACCTTTGCCGATGCGTTTCTCGTCGTGGGAGTTTGTCTGGCGGGTGCCGCGATGCTGGTGCCGCTGATGAAGAAAGTGATTCCGCCCGCCGCACCGCCGGCTGATGCGCATTGAAAGTTGTAACGACGACAAACGTGGCAATGCCGGTCCAGCTATGTATTGATGAATGATTTAACATCTCATTTCTAAACATAAGTGAACATCAATCGCATACCCATAAGCACAATGGCAATCCGGGAAACCCGCTTTCGCGCGGACAAAGGTTTTGATATGTTCGATAGCGTGTCGTGCGGACGAAAGCGGCGGTAAACACGCCGCAGTCCAGACGCTTCGCGCCGGTTGGGGTAGTCATTGGGCGCGCCAGCGTCTGGAGTGCGGTGGCTTCAGCACCGCTTTGATGCGAACGAAAATCATCCATGGTTCGTACGCGTTCGGAGCGGGTGAAAGCGGAGTCGCCGCTTCCATCTTCATTACATCACGACACGACAAGGCGCTTTGCCACCGTCTCAGTCCAAGACGCTCGCGCGCGGATACCGGGCGCTGACGCGTAAACGGGGCCGTTAATAATATTGTAATATTTTCCCGGATGAGTTTGAGTCAGTTCGTCAAGGCCAAGCAGAAGGTTTCAGAGGGCCTCGGTTTTACGGAGGCCAGGGACAGCAGAGTGGATCACCGACAATCACGTCTTCCCAGCCTACAAAACGGGAAGCGGCATAGAAACTTTCCGCCATGGTGTATCCTGAAAAATACCGCTCCAACGCTATGGTGGGCGAAGCGTTTGCCTGGAGGAGCGGTTCGTCCACATACCCTTTCCCACAGGTGAGACCATGGGCAATCAAATCCACGAGCAATGACTGTCCGCCATGGGTTGGCAAAAAGGTCCGGGCGCTGGTTGAGACCGCCGTATCGCCCAAGGAGCCCGGCGCAAAAAAGAGGGACTGATAGGCCTCACCCGAGTACCTGGCATCGTTGCTTCCCCACGAAAAATAACCCCGCAAGTTGGTCCGGTGGCCGATAAAGGTTTCGCTCAAATCCAGTTCATCCGGTTTGCCCAATTTCACCAGCAATTCATGGGCGTGCTGCATGTCTGCATTGTATTCGCTCCAAGGCGATTCGCGTAAAATGATTTTGCCCGTGATCGGAGCGGGTGGCAACGTCTTGTCGCCCAAACCAAAAAGCGGCTGGACGTCAAACAACACCATTCCCTGGGTGAGTCCTTTTTCCGCCGTCAAAGCCTGGCTCACCAAACCCCTCGCATCGGCTTCCGTATAACCATCCAGGCGGGTGACCAGATAGCCGCCGTATTTTGCGTGGGAAAAGGGCTCGGTGGCATTCCAATAACGGTTGGAATAGGCGCACCCAACCGCGCCCGAGCCCGTAATGTCAATTTTCAAGGTGCCGGGCAAATTCTCATAATCCATGGCCGCCAGATAACTGTCCACCGAAGGATGCCCACGGATGGCCGGCGGAACCTGGCTGTGCTCATCACAACTGCCCATCGCAGCCCCGGTGATTCGAATCGGTATGCCCTTGGTCAGCACGATAAAGTTGATATTCGTGTGTGCGGCAAGATAGGTGCGGACGGGATTTTCCAAAGATTGGGTAAACGCAGCGAGAGTAATCGTCTCATTTTCCGTGCTCGACGCCGAATCCGGACACTGAATCGAAAGCCGGTGCGTGATATTCCGTTTGCGGGCATAATCATCGGCAATCGCAAGCGAGATGAGGCTGTTTGTATTGACGACCAGCAACACTTCAGCAGGACTTCTTTTGGTTGCGTTTCCTGCGTATGCCCGGGACAAGGACAAAGAGAGAACCAAAAGCAGGATAACTTTCTTCATCGAAAGGAGACGGTTGAATGTTTTGGTGCGTTCGCGGCTAAAGTTTTTTGATGTTGTTTAGCGCAAATTTCGACCGTTAAGCTTGATCACCATGCCTTCGCGGGCGGCTTCCACCTTCAATTTGCCCCGCTGTTTGGCCACCTGGGCGCGGGCCTGGCGCACAAACGTGTCAATGGTTTTATCGTCGTGACCGGGGTCATGATGAAAGAGGACGAGTTTTTTTACACCGGCCCGAAGGGCCAGCGTCACGGAATCTTCGACGCAACCATGCCCCCAGCCGGTGTGCTGGTGGTATTCGTCGCGATTATATTGGGAGTCAATAATGAGGACGTCCGCATCGCGGATAAAATCTATCATTTCCCGGTCGTCGCCCCCGGGCCGCGGCTCGGTGTCGGGAAAAAAGCAAACCAGGCCATCGGGCGAAAACAACCGGTAGCCGACGCAAAAACCGGGGTGATTGGCGCGGTGTGCGCGGACAAGCGTGCTGCCGACGGCGAAATTGAACTCCCGCAATTCCTCGATCTCGATGTTGCTCGGCAGCTTGGAGAACGGCACCGGAAAATACGTGCTTTCCATCTGGCCGGTCAGCGCCGCGACGAGACCCTTGCGCGCGCCCTCGCCGCCGAGAATACGGAGCCGGCAACGAGCGTCATAAATGGGCGCGAAAAACGGCAGGCCTTGGATGTGGTCCCAATGCGTATGTGAAATGAGCAGCGTGAGGCTCAACGGCTGGTGTTTGAATTCGGTCAGCAGGGACTGCCCGAGCAATCGCAGACCGGTGCCGGCATCCAGGATGATAATGTCCTCCCCGATCCTGACTTCCACGCAGGTGGTATTGCCGCCGTAACGCACGGTATCGCGACCGGGTGTGGGAATGGAGCCGCGAACGCCCCAAAACTTTATGGTCGTGCCATTATTGATGGGGAGAATCTTACCGTACCCGCCCGGAAAAATAAAATTCAAAAATGCGACCGAGCGGAGCCCGCTCTCCGAACTGGCACAACGGAAACCTCACGCTCTTTGAGATGGTTCGAAGACTTGCGCGTTCGAGATTGAAACACCGCTGGCGAAGTTCCTGCTTAACACCCCTTGGCGGCAAATAATATCCGCCGGGCCGCGCTGTACGCGGTCATTGGAAAACAATCGAATAATTTCTCATGGGTGCACTCAGTGATAGTATGCGGAAGCTGCTTCGCCACGGCGATTTGTGGCTGATTTGCGGGCTTTTCGGCACCATTTTACTGCTGATCCTGCCCATTCCACCATTCCTGCTGGACATGTTGCTGACGGTGAGCATCGGCCTTTCGCTGCTGACGCTGCTGGTCATTCTTTACCTGCGCACTCCGGCAGAATTTACCGGATTCCCCACCCTGCTCCTGTTCATCACGCTGTACCGGCTCGCGTTAAATGTGGCCTCGACGCGACTTATTTTGCTGGACGGTTATGCGGGCCATATCATCGAAGCTTTCGGTAATTTCGTGGTGCGGGGCAATTACGTGGTGGGCCTGGTGGTCTTCTGCATTCTGGTGCTGATCAATTTCATTGTCATTACCAAGGGCGCGGGCCGCATCGCAGAAGTTGCCGCGCGGTTCACGCTGGACGCGATGCCCGGCAAACAGATGGCGATTGACGCTGAGTTAAACGCAGGTCTGATCAATGAAACCGAGGCGCGCAACCGCCGGCGCGGCGTGGAGGAGGAAGCGGATTTTTACGGCGCAATGGACGGTGCGAGCAAATTCGTCCGCGGCGACGCCATTGCCGCCATTCTCATCACGCTCATCAACGTCATCGGCGGTTTTGCCATCGGCATCATGCAAAAAGGCATGACGATGAACGAAGCCTTGTCGCGCTTTACGATGTTGTCCATTGGCGATGGTCTGGTTTCACAGGTGCCGGCGCTGATCACCTCGGTTGCCGCCGGTATTTTGGTGACCCGCGCCACGTCCAAAAATGACCTGGGCCGGGAATTGACCCGGCAGCTCCTGTTTTATCCCAAGGCGCTCACGATGCTGGCGGGGATGCTGGGCGTCATGGCCATTGTTCCCGGCCTGCCGACCATGCCCTTCCTTACGATGGCCGTGATCGTTGGACTGTTATCTTATACGCTCCACAAAAATGGCATGCCCGAACTGGCAGCGGCCAGTACGGGCGCGCCGGCCGGCATGAATGGAAAGCCTGCGGACGCAAAAAATCCGGCTGCGGGTGCCGCCACCGCGGCCGAGGCGAAGGCGAACGATAAATTGGAAAACCTGCTCACGCTCGACACATTACAAATTGAACTGGGATACGGCCTCATTCCGATGGCTGACAAGGCAAAGGGGGGCGACCTGCTGGACCGGGTCACCGGTGTGCGGCGCACTTTTGCATCCGACATGGGTGTAATGGTTCCACCGATCCGGCTGCGGGACAATCTGCAACTGGGCAACAACGAATATCGCTTTGTTTTAAAGGGCAATCCCATCGCGAGCAGCCAGCTCATGCCCGGTCACTGGCTGGCCATGAACGCCACCAACAGCAAAGTTGTGCTCAAGGGCGTTCCCACCGTGGAGCCGGTTTTTCAATTGCCCGCCACCTGGGTGGCGGAAGTCGAACGCAAAAACGCCGAGGTGAGCGGTTTTACCGTGGTGGACGCACCGTCGGTCTTAATCACGCATTTATCCGAAACCGTCCGGCGGCATTGCCATGAAATTTTGACTCGTCAAGACGTGCAGGCGTTGCTGGACAACTTGAAACTGACCCATGCGGCGGTGGTCAATGAATTGATTCCTGGACAGTTAAGCATTGGCCAGGTGCAACGCATCCTGCAAAACCTGCTGGCCGAGGGCATTTCCATCCGCAATCTCGCAGGAATTCTGGAAAAAGTGGGGGACCATGCGGCGTTCACCAAAAATCCGGACGAACTTTCCGAACACGCCCGCCGCGCGCTGGGCCCGCAGTTGGCCCGTCCGTTCCAGGCGGATAACGGCAGCGTGCGCGCCATCACGATGGACCCAAGGCTCGAAGCCCAATTAACGCAAGGCGTACGACAGTCCGCCAGCGAAGTGGCGCTGGTCATTGAGCCCCGGCTGGCGCGGCACGTGATTGAATCGCTCTCCAAGTTTATCCAACAAATGATGGCCGCGGGCCAGCAGCCGGTGATCTTGTGCGCGCCGGCGTTGCGGCTGGCGTTCCGCCGTTTTTTTGAAAACACCTTTGCCGACCTGTCGGTCCTGTCTTATGCGGAAATTCCGCCGCGCGTGCAGGTGCAAAACGCGGCAGTAATTCCGTGTCCTGAATGAAAGTTAAATCATTCTCATCCTCATCCACACCGTCAGGCGCAAAGATCATTGCCCCATGACGATGAGCCCGAGCATGAATTAAACAAATGAAATCATCCGCTTTTATCGCTGATAACGCCAACGCGGCCGTACGGCTGGTCCAGGAAAATCTGGGGCCAGAGGCGGTCATTATGAGCGTACGCAAGCTGCCGGCTAACGGCTTGGCGCGGCTGCTTAATCGCCCCGGCCAGATCGAGGTCACAGCGTGCGTCCCGGATAAACCGCGCCACATGGTGCCACAGGGCACGGACGCGTATGTTCCGTTCGGTGAAACCAATGGTCTGCCGGATGGCGAATATGCCCTGCCACCGCCGCGCATGGCTCATCGCTGGCGCAGCATTGCCTGGCTGGAGTCGTTGGGGTTGCTGCCGGAATTCGCCGACCGCCTGGAGCTGAAATTACGCGCCACGCATGGCATCAAACCGCCGGAGATGCCCATTGCCGAATGGTCGGCCGTGCGCGACACCCTGGCGGCGTTCTGGCGTCCGCCACAGCATGTGGAGGATGGCACGGGCCGTCCGCACGTGTTTATTGGGCCGCCGGGATCGGGTAAAACCACCGCCCTTTGCAAATGGCTGACCGCCGCGGTGCTCCGGGGGGAGCATCGGGCCCGCGTCTGGCGGCTGGATGGGGAGATCGCGAATACTTCAGAGTTTCTTTCACTGCACTGCGAAATGGTGGGCGTGCCGGTGGAACGTTTTTGGGACCGGGCGGATGGCGCGGAAGACCTGTTGTTTGTGGATTTGCCAGGGGTGGAATGCTTCAGCGCAACGGGCATGAAGGCGTTGCGCGAGGTGCTGGCCTTGTTGCCAGCGCCGCATATCCATCTGGTGCTCAACGCCGCGAATGAAACGGTTTTGCTGTTCGAGCAGTTCAACTGGTTCACGCAACTTATGCCCGAGGACTTGATTTTCACGCATTTGGATGAGGAACACCGCCGCGTAAAACTGTGGAATTTCGTGTTGGGAACAAATTGCTCTTTGGGCTGGCTGGGGGGCGGGCAAAAAATACCGGGCGAGTTCCACCGCGCGGAGTCATCACTTTTATTTCCGCACAAAAAACTACGGTGAATATTGGCGATTTGGCACATCGCCCCCGGTCGAAAATCGGCTGGCAAAGGTTCTGCTAAACAAGGAAATCGAGCAATGAAGTCTCTAATGATACTCGGGTCAATAACAGGATTTATCCTTGGCGCAGCCAGCAGCATGGCCGGGGATTGCGCCGGACCAACCATTTTTTGGCATGCCAGCGTCACGGCCTTGGTGGGCGGAATCCTCGCCCGCTGGTGCGGTCGCATGTGGCTGACCGGATTGGCTGACGCTCTCGAAAAACAACGCCGCGCCCGCGCCCAAGCTGCAGAACAAAAAAACGCCACTAAAGTATGAGTACCCTTACCGCCCCTCCTCCGCCCATGGAAACCGCCATTCCCGCCGCCGTCGGCGTGATGCCGCCGGATCTTTGGCAACGCTACCACCAGCAAACCACGGGCTCCAAAACAGATACCGAGAACGCGCTCGTTCAAAAGTATCTGCCACTTGTCTCCGCCGTGGTGAACCGGCTCGCCATGACCCTGCCGGAGCACGTGGACCACGATGATCTTTACAGTGTCGGTCTTATTGGCCTGCTCCAGGCGCTGCGCAATTACAATCCCGCCTGCGGCACCTCGTTTGAAACTTATGCGCGTGTCCGCGTCCGCGGCGCGATGTTGGACGAACTGCGGCGCATGGACTGGGTGCCACGCACCATCCACGAGAAGGCGCGGCGCATCAAACAAGTTCTGGCCGAACTCGAACAGAAGCTGGGCAAGACGCCCACCGAGACGCAAATGGCCAAAGCCATGAATATTCCGCTCAAAGAATACGAGGAACTGCTCGATGAAGTTCGTCCAGCGGCTTTCGTCTGTTTGGATGCCGTCAACGCCTCAGAAGAAGGCGACAGCGGTCCGCTTTACGAAGTCATTGCCGACGAGACACACGAAGGGCCGGTGGAAAAAGCCTCCAGCAACGAACTGAAACAGGTGGTTTTCGAACGCCTCAAAGAACTGCCGGAGATGCAGCGGAAAGTGCTCGCGCTTTATTACCTGGAAGACATGCATCTGCGGGAAATTGCCGAAGTGTTCAAGCTCACCGAGTCGCGCATCTGCCAGATTCATGCGCAAGCAATCCTGGCGATCCGTTCCTACCTGCAACGCTTTGAATCCGGCCTGTCAGGGCGGGCCAAAACCGGCGGGCGCACATGATCATCATCGTCGGTACAGTCACGGTTTTGCTCTGTGTCTTTGGCGGGTTCGTGCTGGAAGGCGGACACATGAAGGTGCTGCTGGATGCGTTCATCAATGAAATGTTGATCATTGGTGGCGGCGCGGCGGGCTCCCTCATCATCATGTCCCCCAAAAAAGTGTTGTTGGACATCGCCAAGGGGCTGGGCCACTGCTTGAAAGGCGCACCGCACAACCGGACTTCCTATGAAGATTTGCTAAAAGTGCTTTACGAGTTGTTTCTGCTCGGCCGCCGCAACGGCATGATCGCCCTGGAAGAACACGTTTTGGAACCGGGCAAAAGCTCCATCTTCAAAAAATATCCCCGTTTCTCGACCAACCAGCATGCGGTGGAATTTCTCTGCGGCGCGCTACGTCCCATCATTGACGGGAAGATAAAGCCCGACCAGCTTCGCCTGCTGCTGGACGCGGAAATTAACCGGCTGGAAATCGAGCATCATGCCCCGGTTTCCGTGCTGCAAAAGACCGGCGACTCCATGCCGGGTTTCGGCATTGTGGCCGCCGTGTTGGGCATCGTGATCACCATGGCTTCCATTGGCGGAGCGGTGGAGGATATCGGCACCCACGTGGCCGCCGCCCTGGTGGGCACATTTCTCGGTATTTTGCTCGCCTACGGTTTCATGGGCCCCTTGGCGACGAACTTGGAATTCGTCAGCGAGTCGGAACTGGATTTCACACGCTGCATCGCGGCCTGCGTTACCGGTTTCGCCAATGGCATGGCGCCGGTCACTGCCGTGGAATTGGGGAGACGCGGATTGAGCCGTGAATACCGCCCCTCGGCCGAGGAACTGGAGCAGATGTTCAAGGCCATGAAGTCAGGCAAATGATTTGTCGCCATGGCCAAAAAAAAGCATGACGGTCACAGCGGCGGTTCGTGGAAGGTCGCCTACGCGGATTTCATCACGGCCATGATGGCCCTGTTCCTGTGTTTGTGGCTCACGTCGCAGGACCAGAAGATCAAGGACGCCGTGGAACGCGCCTTCCGCAATCCTTTCTCCTCCGTCACCAAGGAATCCACCGGCATCATTCCAAACAAGGAAGCATCCAGCACCTACCGGCAGCAGGGCAAATTTTCGTCCATTTCCGCCATTGAAATTGAGGCCATGCATCACCTGAGCGAGGATCTCGCCAAACTTTTCCATGACCAGGACACCTCGCAGACGAGCGTAAAAATTGACGTGACCTCCGATGGCTTGAGCATCAACGTTTTTGACCGTTCGCAGAAACCGATCTTCAATCCCGGCACCGACCAGTTCACTGACTACGGCGGCTGGGTTTTTAACACCCTTGCCTGGGAAATAGCCCGCTATACTCATTTTCGCATCGAACTCGAAGGACACACCGAGACCGCGACCAACTCCAGCGTCGAAACGCTCCAAAAATGGGAGCTTTCCACCGAGCGCGCCAACGCGGCCCGCCGTAAAATCACCGCCGGCGGCGTAACGGAAAACCAAATCTGCAAGGTTTCCGGATTTGCCGACACGGTGCCGATGCCTGATACTGAGCCCGCCGACGAGGCCAACCGCCGTGTCACTGTGCTGGTTAAAATCAAAGATTCCGTCAATAACTTGCCGGAGGCCATTTCTTCGGATATTGCCAAATGAAAACGCCAGAGTCCTTTGTTCCACTGACCGCCGCCCCGGCACCACCCGGTGCGCGCGAATTCCGCGTGTCTGTTCTTAATGGGCATAACCATGCCAACCACGATTCCAACGCCTCCGGAATGGCCAAGGGCACCGGTTTCCAATCGCTGGAAGCGACACGCTCTGCTGGCTTAAGCGGCACAACCGGCACAGAGAAAAAATTTGGCGAACCGCGCGTGACCGTCCAGCGCGACGGCGATCGCGTTACGCATCTGCGGATTCAATGTACGTGCGGGCAGATCATGGACCTCGCCTGCGGTTACGACGCACCGGCCGCCAAGCAATAGCGCGTCGGTTTGATCCGGCGGGAGCGCGTTCAGTTTTTCAAGAATTTTTCACGCTTACAAAACGGCGAACCCGCATCCACGGCGGCCAACCCGGCAACTCCTCCGAACAAAATTCTCGCTTTCCGCCCCTCTCCACCGAAAAATACACGCGCATGACCGATTTCCTCCGCAAAATCTGGGAATTGGCGCGACCCTACAAAGTGCGCCTCTTTCTGGGCGCATTCACGGGTGTCCTCAATGGCTTGGTGGCACCCTTGCTGATTGGCACGGCCATGCTCATTTACGGCGCGATTTTTCCTTCCTCAGAAAAGGAGCAAGCCTCGGAACTGCCGCTGAAATACGTGCCGCAATTTGTCCAGGACTGGTACTTTAATGTCCACGCCGCTTTGAACCACAGCTTGCACGAACATCGCGGGGCGGTGTGGATTCTCATCGCCCTGATCCCCTTCATCTCGTTGCTGCGTGGCATCACCGGCTATTTGAACGTTTACTTTCTGCAATGGGTGGGAACGCATGCCGTCACGGACCTGCGGTCAAAACTGTTTGCGCACCTGATGAATCTCTCGGCCGGCTTTTACACCAAAAACTCCACCGGCGAACTCGTGTCGCGCGTCATGAACGACACCCAGGCGTTGCAGACGATTTTGACCAACGTTACCTCCATTATTTTTCGGGACCCCGTCATGCTTGTTGGCACGCTGGTTTTTTTGGTCGTGCAACAACCGCGGCTGACCGCCCTGTCGCTGATTGTCCTGCCCGCCTGCATCCTGCCGATTGCCATTTATAGCCGCAAAATCCGCCGCTCCAGCGGAGCCGCGCAGTCCCAGTTGGTGGAACTGGTGCAAACCATGACCGAAAGCTTCACCGGCCACCGGGTCATCAAGGCCTACAATCTTGAAAAAATCGTCACCGAACGCTTCCGGGAAATTGCCAAGCGCTCGGTCAGCCTCGTCATGCGCATCACGCGCGCCTCGGAAATGCCTGGGATGTTGATCGAGTTTTTCGGCGCCTGCGGCATCACCTTGATGCTGGCTTATCTCGTTTTTTACTCCGGCGGCCAGCAGTTGAAACCGACCGACTTCATGCAGCTCATTGGCTCGCTCGTGTTTATCTATCAGCCGCTCAAAAACCTGACGCGCCTCCAAAACCAGGTCGTCCAGGCGCGCGCCGCCACCGAGCGGGTTTTTGAAATGCTCGCCTTGACCAACTCCGTGCCCGAACCCGTCGCACCCAAAATGCTTCACGCGGACAAGGCGGACATTGTTTTCGAAAACGTTGATTTCAATTACGGCGACAAACCGGTTTTGCGGAATATCAATCTCCACGTCAAGTCCGGCCAACTCGTCGCCCTGGTTGGCTCCAGCGGTTCGGGCAAAACGACCATGGCGAACTTGTTGCTGCGTTTTTATGACCCCGTTCATGGAGCCATCAAAATTGGCGGCGTGGACCTGCGCGAGGTGCGTACCAGCGACCTCCGCAACCAAATCGCCGTTGTGTCCCAGGAAAACATCCTGTTCAACGACACCGTCCGCCGGAACATTGAGCTGGGCCGGCTGGGTGCGAGTGAGGACGAAATCGTCACAGCCGCCAGGCACGCGCACGCGCTTGAATTCATCGTGCAACGGCCCAAGGGCTTTGAGTCCGTCATAGGCGAAAAAGGCGTTTCACTTTCCGGGGGACAACGCCAGCGCCTCGCCATTGCCCGCGCCGTACTGAAAAATGCCCCCGTGCTGGTTCTTGATGAAGCGACCAGCGCCCTCGATACTGAGTCCGAACGCGCGGTGCAAACGGCCCTCGACGAATTAATGAAAGGCCGCACCACCATTTGCATTGCCCACCGCCTTTCCACGGTTCTACACGCCGATCTGATTGTGGTCCTTGATCATGGCCGGATTGTGGAGCAGGGCCGCCACCAGGACTTGATTCAGCGCGGTGGTGTCTATCAAAAACTTTACGAACTTCAATTCGCGTCGTGAGCCAAGGGCCAGAAAATGGAGGGGGACAGGCGTCCCGCCTGTTCGATGAAAATCAGAAACACACGGGCGGGACGCCCGTGCCACCACGGCGGGAAAAAATTCTCGCGCTGCAGTTCAAATACTTCGGCGATGCCGTGTTGATGACGCCCGCCCTCCGGGCCTTGCGCGGGTATTATCCGGATGCGGAAATCCACCTGCTCGCGCCCGCGGAAATCGCCCCCCTGTTCGAGCATTTGCCCTGGTTGAACCATGTTTGGTCCATGCCACGCCGGCGCGGGCGCGCCAGCCTGGGCGAAACCTGGCCGCTCCTCAAGGACCTGCGCCGCGAACACTTTGACCGCTCGGTGGATTTTGCCAGCAACGACCGCGGCGCCATCCTCAGCCGCTTCATCGGCGCGAAAAAACGTCTTGGCTGGGACATCAGCGGCGGTTTTTTAGGCCGCAAATTTTGCTACACCGACCGCGTCATTCCGGCGGAGGATCCCGTTCACGAATCCGCTCAACTGGTGCACCTCCTGTCCGGCTGGGAAGTTCCACCATCGCCATCGTTGGAAACCGAGATCCGCCCGGACGCTGCCCTGGCTGCGTCGGCGAAAGCAATTTTGCCGCATGACAGCGCCATCCTCTGTCACGTAGCCTCGAGCCAGCCGAGAAAAGAATGGCCGCTGGCGCATTGGGCCGAATGGCACCGGCTCGCCAGCCTCGCCGGACGACAGGTTGTTTTCACGACTGCCCGTGGCGAACGCGAATCCGCACTGATGGCGGAACTCCAGAAACTCGAGCCGGGCGCAGAAATTTTACCACTGATTACCGACTTGCCCCTGTTTCTGGCCGTCTTGGCACGCGCCAAAGTTTTCGTTGCCGGTGATACCGGCCCGCTGCATTTTGCTGCTGGCCTGGGCGTGCCAACTGTATCTTTGTTTGGGCCCACGTCGCCCGCGCGATGGGGCCCTATCGGTAAAAAGCATCGCATCTTAACTGCCAACGTTTGCAGTTGCGAAGCGAGCTCCGCCATCTGCACTGCGGCGCGCCACTGTCTCGCAGAAATTTCACCCGCACAGGTGGCCGCCGCTGTGGACCAGATTATCGGTGGAGGTTGAGAAAATGCCTTGGCAACTTCCAAGCACCTGTGGGACAGAAAAGCACCAAGCTCCAACATCCCAAGCTCCAGAGAAATATCAAACACCAAGCTCCAAATCCGGGCTCGGAGGGGTTTTGAAGTTTGGAGCTTGGGATTTCTCTGGAGCTTGGATGTTGGTTTTTGGAATTTAAACCTGCAAAACCGGCCTCGGAAACGGAAAACGAAGCCCACTTTCGAGCGACCCAGAGGCTGGCCGCGAAATTTCTTCTTGCTCCTGTCCGCAACCTGAACAAAATCCCTTTTCAGAATTCCGCCCGGGCCGGTTCTGACCGCGTTAAAAACGCACGTACCCAACATGAATTCCACTTCCAACAACTCCACACGCCGTCAGGCGTGGGCGGACTGGTTGGTGATTCTCATTTTTATCGGCATGATCTGGCTGCCCACGGCAGACCACTTCTTTCATCTGGATTGGTCGGAGCCGGCCGACGAGAACCGCCTGATGGCCCCGAAGCCCCGGTTGACACAACGGAACATCCAGGGCATTCAAAGTTACCTGGCAGCAACCGATGCGTACTTCAGCGATCATTTTGGCTTCCGCCGGCGGCTCATCCGCTGGTGCCAGCAGTGGAAACAACGGCTGTACCAAAACAAAAGTGTGAACCTGGTAATTACAGGCCAGGAAGGCTGGTACTTCATTTGCGAGCGCCAGATGATTGATCATTACCTGGGCCTGGCAAAATTTACCCCGCAGCAGTTGCAATCATGGCAACGGCTTTTGGAAAAACGGCGCGACTGGCTGGCGGCGCGCGGCATCAAATACCTGTTCGTCATTCCGCCGGACAAGCACGAGATTTATCCCGAATACCTGCCCGCCTGGCTCGTGAACGCGACGCCGCCCAACCGCCAGACCAAGCTGGACCAGTTTGTAGAATATATGAAGGCCCATTCGACCGTGGAAATCCTGGATCTGCGGCCGGCGCTGATGGCGGGAAAACGTTTCGCGCCCACCTACCTCAAAAATGACACCCACTGGAATTTATACGGCGGTTTTCTCGGCGCGCAGGAAGTCGTCAAGGCCTTGTCGCCAGAGGTGCCGGATTTGCCCCCGTTGCGGCTGGATGATTTTGTCTGGACCAACGCTGCGGCCACCGGCGGTGACCTTACGTCCGTGCTGGATTTGCATCCACCTGAGAAAAATAATTATGTCTTCACACCGAAGCCGCCGCTCGTGGCGCCCCAGACCTGGGTGCTCACCAACATCGTGCGAAACTGGAACCCACGCGATGCGGCCAAGGTGAACCGGTTGGTGCTCAACCGCAATCCCTTGGACAAGCCGGTTGATCTCGTGGTGTTTAACGATTCCTTCGCCAAGGCTTGGTGGCAGTTCTTTGGCTACAGCTTCCACCGCATCGTCTTTGTGTGGGAAGACAAGGAATTCAACACCAGGATAATTACCGAAAACCATCCGCAGGTGGTCATCAACGAAATGCTGGAACGCATGTTCAACACCGAGGACCCTAACGAGATGATGGCCAAGGAGGCCCTGCCCTGATCCCCTGATAACATGGTTTTTAGTTCACTTTTATTCCTGTTTCTGTTCCTGCCAGTCGTGCTGGCGGTTTATCTGCTGCTGCCCGGATTGCGGGCGCGCAACGGGTGGCTGCTGTTGGTCAGCCTGGTCTTTTATGCCTGGGGTGAAGTCGGCTTCATTCTGCTCCTGCTGATTTCAACGTTGGTCAATTTCGAGCTGGGCAAATGGGTGGAACGCTGTGAAAAAGTCTCGGAACGCAAAATGGCCGTGGCGGTGGCGGTGATGGTAAACGTGGGATTTCTCGCATATTTCAAATATGCCGCCTTCGCGGTGGCGTCGCTCAACGTCTTGCTGAAAACCCTTGGGTTTACCGCCCTGCCCGTACCGCATCTGGCGCTGCCCATTGGCATTTCCTTCTTCACCTTTCACGCGCTGTCGTACGTCATTGATATCTACCGCCGCAAATGGCGGGCTGCGCGGGACCCGCGTGACACCGCACTTTATATTTTCTTTTTTCCGCAACTCGTCGCCGGGCCCATTTTACGCTGGAGCGCCATCGCGCCGCAGTTGGAATCCCGCTCTGTGAACCGCGCCATGCTGGCCGAAGGCGCGCGCCGCTTTGTGGGCGGCCTGGCCAAAAAAATGATTGTGGCCAACGCCGTGGCCGTACCGGCTGACCAGATATTTGCCCTCCCGCCGTCCCAGCTTTCCACGCCCGTCGCCTGGCTGGGCATCGCCTGCTATACGATCCAAATCTATTTCGATTTTTCGGGTTATTCGGACATGGCGGTGGGCATGGGGAAAATGTTCGGCTTCCAGTTCATGGAAAATTTCCAATTTCCCTACACCGCGCAATCCATCCGCGATTTCTGGCGGCGCTGGCACATCTCGCTCTCCACCTGGTTCCGCGACTACGTTTACATTCCGCTGGGCGGCAACCGCGTTTCCGCCGCGCGCAACCACTTCAACCTCGTGGCGGTGTTTTTTCTGTGCGGCCTCTGGCACGGCGCCAGTTGGACCTTTGTCACGTGGGGACTTGGCCATGGAATCTTCCTGGTGCTGGAACGCACGGGCTGGGGTGTCGTGCTCGAAAAACTTCCGCGGCCTCTGCGGCATCTTTACGCCCTGTTTCTGGTAATGATGGGCTGGGTATTGTTCCGGTCGGATTCGTTTTCCGGCGCAGCCCATTATTTTACCGCGCTGTTCGGCGCCGGCCATGTGGTCCAAGCCCAGCCGCTGCAGCGCTATGCCGATCGCGAAGTCATCTGGGCCTTGTGCCTGGGCGCGGCCTTCAGCCTGCCGCTATGGGACGGCATAAAATCTGCCGGCGAAATGTTTTCCCGATTGCTGCCCGAAAAAATTCAGGTCATTTATTTTGGCGTGGGGCAGTTGATTGAAATTGTTCTCGTCCTGGCGCTCCTGCTGATTTCATCCGCCTGGCTGGCGGGCGGCACGTACAATCCCTTTATCTATTTTCGTTTTTGACCCTGAGGGAGCGGGCAAAAGACCTGACCGGCTAAACATTCTAGTTTTTGGATTTTGCCCGGCTCTGATCTTCAAATTTCAGATTTTCCGCGATTTCGTGATTTATTCTTTCTGCTGTTCCGTATAATTTGCTGGGATGGAGCACGGTCTTGTCGCTGACATCGCCATTTGCATCATCGCCGCGTGGATCGTGGCGGTGGTCTCTCAAGTGGCGCGTCAACCCCTGTTGCTCGCTTATCTTGCCGCGGGGTTTGCCGTCGGCCCGCATGGATTCAAATGGGTCACCGATCCCGATTCGATTCAGACCATTTCCGAAATCGGGCTGGCACTGCTGTTGTTCATGATCGGGCTGGAAATTGACCTGAAAAAGATGTTGAGCGCGGGCCGCGTCATCACCATGACTGCCGGGGCACAGATTCTGGGCTGCGTGCTCATTGGGTGGGCAGTCTTTGCCCTCGCCGGACCGTCGCAAAATCACCTGGAGGCGCTCTATTTGGCAGTGGCGGCAGCCATGAGCAGCACAGTCATTATCGTTAAAATTCTTTACGACAAACGCGAACTGGAAACCCTCGCCGGTCGCGTGACGCTGGGCGTGCTGGTGTTGCAGGACATCGCCACCATCCTGTTCCTGGCAGTCCAGCCCAACCTCAAGAATCCGTCTGCGGGCGTGATGTTCATAGCGTTGTGGCATGTGGTTTTGTTGCTGGCGGTGGCATTTCTGGCCAGCCGGTTTGTCCTGCCGCCGGTGTTCCGATTCGTCGCGCGGCTGCCGGAATTGGTGCTCGTCGGCGCGTTGGCGTGGTGTTTCGCCATGGCGGGATTTGCCTCTTATCTTAAACTTTCGTCGGCCATGGGAGCCCTGATCGCGGGCGTGATGATTTCCACCTTCCCGTATACCTTGGATGTCGTCGCGAAGGTCACGAGCCTGCGCGATTTCTTTGTGACCCTGTTCTTTGTGGGCCTTGGCATGCTCATTCCGATGCCCACCGTGGCCTATATCCTGTGGACGCTGTTTTTGTGCGTGGTTCTGATTGCCACCCGGCTCGTTACGGTTTTTCCCGTCCTCTATGCCATGAAGCAGGGTTATCGCGTCAGCCTGCTACCGGCGATTAATCTTTGCCAGATGAGCGAACTGTCGCTCGTGCTGCTCGCGCTGGGCCAGAAGAGCGGCGATGTCTCGGACAACGTCATCGGCATCGCCGCCTTTGGCTTCTCCTTTCTCGCCATCGGCTCGACGTACGGCATTCTGGCCAACGACACCTTGCTCCGCAAAATCACCCCATTGCTCCGGAAAATGGGCCTCCACGATCTGGATCATACCGCGTTCCTGACGCGCGCGGACGCTTCACCACGGCGTATCTGCCTGCTGGGATTTTGCTGGACCGCCAGTTCTTTCCTCGCCGAGATTGAGCGCAACCGGCCTGACCTCCTGCCTGAGATCTGCGTGATTGACTTCAACCCCGTCGTCCACGAAAAACTAAAGGCCCGCAATGTCTATGCCGTGTATGGCGACATCACCGCGCGCGACGTGCTGATCCATGCCGGCGCCACCCACGCGGAAATCATCGTCTGTTCACTGCCGAACATAGTGTTGAAAGGCGCGAACAATCTGAAAATTCTCCGCCAGATGCGCGAGTTGAACTCCAAGGCCTGCATTATCGTCAATGCCGAGGTGCTGTCAGACGTGCCCGCCCTTTACGCGGCCGGCGCCAGCTACGTGACCGCGCCGCGCCTGCTCGAAGCCGCCGACCTCCTGCGTGTGCTGGAAGCCGCTGAAAAGAACGGCCTCGACCACAAGCGCAATGACCAGGAAATGCTGCTGAAGGAACGCAACGAGGTCATTTCGTAAATTTTCATGAAGCCTGTTTCACTTACGTCCGCCTTGAACGTCTCCGTCAAGGCTGCCCGGGCCGCCGGGAAGGTCATGCGCGACAATTGGTATGCGCCGAAAAAAATCAACTCCGACGAGGCCCATGACATCAAGCTGGAGCTTGATGTGCGTTGCCAGGCGCTCATTGAAAAAATTCTGGCCGGCGCATTTCCGCAAATTTCTGTGCTGGGCGAAGAGGGCAGCACCGGTGACACCACGGCCGAATACCGCTGGGTCATTGACCCGATTGACGGAACCGTTAACTACGCCTTCGGCATGCCGCACGCGGCGGTTTCGATTGCGCTGCAATCCAATGGGGGACAATGGAAATCGGCAGCTTATAAAAAAGCTACCGGCCAAAAAACACCCAATCTCGTCACCCGGCATTCGTCACATATCTCCATTGTTGGCGTCATTTACGATCCTTTCACGGATGAGCTATGGACCACGACCATTGGCCAACCGACGCGCTTGAACGGAAAAATCATCCATGTCAGCAACCGTTCCAAGATTGCGGTTTCCATCATCGCAATGGGTTTTTCCAAGAAACAGGAAAATTTCGAGAAGAGCCTGCCGCATCTTATCCGCATTTCCCGACGCGCAAAAAAAATCCGTATCATGGGGTCGGCGGCACTTGAATTGACTTACGTGGCCAGCGGCCGGTTGGATGCCTACATTGAGCGCACCATCAATTTGTGGGACGTGGCCGCGGGGGCGCTGCTCGTGGAAAATGCCGGCGGCGAATTTTACGCCGTGCCCGCGCCCGATGGCAAAATGCGCATGTGCGCCGACAATGGCCGCCTAAGGAAGAAACTTCAGATTGGCAGCATGTTGAAGTGAATTGAACCACAAAGACGTGAGCACCCGAAGGTCTTTTCGAGAACGATAAGGTGTATCTTTCAACGTCGTGGCCTACGGCCAAGATTATGGGGGCAGAGCGCGGCGGGGGCACTTTTGGGCCCGCAGGATTGGGCAAGCAGATGAGGACTTTCTGGGCCTGCGACAGCCGCGGTGAACACGCGGCACTCCAGGCGCTTCGCCAAATTGACCCCGCTTGGCAGTCGCGTTAGCGTCTGGACTGCGGTGGCTTTAGCACCGCTTTCGAACGGGAGAGGGTAACACACAAGGAAAGTTCTCGGGCGCACGAAAGTGGCATGGCGCCTCGCTTCCCGCCGCAATCAATGACACCTTCTGACGTGTCCGCTCTACGCCTTGACACCTTGGTTATTGAAAAACGTCTTCAATTTCGCCAACGCTTTTGCCCGGTGACTCAACTTGTTTTTCACAGCCTCACCAAGTTCGGCAAATGACTGAGTAAATCCATCCGGCACGAACAACGGATCATAGCCAAAACCACCCGCGCCGTGCGGAGCAAATTGAATCCGGCCCTCGCACGAGCCATCAAAAAGGTGCGCTGCAATTTCATCCGCGTAACAAACGGGCGACGCACTCTCAATTTTTTCTCCTGGCACCAGCACCAGCGCAATCACGCAGCGGAACCGCCCTGTGCGTTTTTCCAGGGGCACACCCTGGAGCAATTGCAGCAACTTGGCGTTGTTATCGGCATCGGCTGAATTCTCGTTTTTATCCAGCGCAGCAAAACGCGCCGAATGCACCCCCGGTCCGCCGTCGAGTGCGTCCACTTCCAGCCCCGAATCATCCGCAAGGACAACATTGGGCGTTGAATGTTGAATGTTGAATGTTGAACGTTTCCCTCCCAGCCACTTCGCGAGTTCCACTGCCTTCTTTGTGGCGTTCCCCGCAAATGTCTCCGCATCCTCCACCACCTTCGGCGCGCCGGGAAAATCGTTGAGTGTGAGAAAATGAAATTGCGCGCCGAGAATGGCCTGAATTTCGCCGACCTTGTGGGCGTTGCGCGTGGCGATGAGCAGCGTCGTCATGTGAAAAACCCTATCATATAAAATGTACGGCTGGCGAGCTTGACGCGGGATTTTCCTGCGGCAAAATCAGGCCATGCAATCTCGCACCTTTTTCGGGCTGGGCTTCGCGCTGGCCGCGCTCACCACCGGCGTCACTTCCGCCGAAACCGTCTGGCTGGATAGCCTGGATGTCAGCGTGGCGACGCAAGGCTGGGGCGAACCGCACAAGAACAAGTCGGTTGACGGCCACGCGCTGACCATCGGCGGGCAATCGTTCGAACACGGCTTTGGCACGCACGCCGAAGGCACCTTGATCATTCATCTCGACGGCGGCGCGCAGTCGTTTTCCGCCAAGGTGGGCGTGGATGATGAAGTGAATAAAAACCCGGCGGCGAGCGTGGAGTTCAGCGTCATTGGCGACGGCACAAACTTGTGGACCAGCGGCGTCATGCGCGCGGGCGATGCGGCGAAAGCTTGCGAGGTGAAATTGACCGGGGTCAAGGTGCTGGCGCTGAAAGTGGGCGATGCCGGCGACGGGATCAGTTTTGATCACGCGGACTGGGCGGACGCAAAATTTGAGACGGACACCGCCACGAGTTTTACGACCAGCGGCGAGCCGGTACCGGAACCCGTAGCGCCTTATATTCTCACGCCGCTGCCGCCCGCAACACCGCGGATCAATGGCGCGGACGTCTTCGGCGTGCGTCCGGGTTCGCCGTTTTTGTTCACCATTGCGGCGACCGGCGAACGCCCCATGAAATTCTCGGCCGACAGACTCCCGCACGGCCTCAAGCTGGATTCCAACACCGGGCGCATCACCGGCCAGTTGAAGGATCGCGGCGAATTCAGCGTCACCTTGCGCGCGAAGAATTCCCTTGGCCGGACGGAGAAAAATTTCCGGATTGTCTGTGGCGATCAGATCGCGCTTACGCCGCCCATGGGATGGAACAGTTGGAATTGTTTCGCGGGCGCGGTCACGGAAGAACGCGTCAAGCACGCCGCCGACGCGATGGTCAAGAGCGGACTGATCAATCATGGCTGGACTTACATCAACACCGACGACTTTTGGGAAAACAACCGCG
>Ga0302320_10007333_pt1 | contig 24282 bp, 19 predicted proteins | sample Bog_T0_3_FD_202130 | JGI IMG/M metagenome (GOLD analysis project Ga0302320, IMG submission 202130) | Peat permafrost microbial communities from Stordalen Mire near Abisko, Sweden - Bog_T0_3 | ecosystem: Environmental > Terrestrial > Soil > Wetlands > Peat | place: Sweden: Abisko, Stordalen Mire...
GGCTTGATACCCATGTTCATGACCAACCAAATATGCAAAAACTCGGCGGTACTTCCGGAAAGGCGGGCGACAAAACCCTGGCCATGCAGATTCTTGTCTTCATGGGCAGATGAAGCAATGAACGAAGAATTTTGCAGGATACTACGGCCATATTTTACCGGGTCCAGGAACGGGATCAATGTCCCTTTAATTTCATCATAAAATTCTTTGGATAATCCCCGACGAAGAAGTTCCAGGAAATATTTATATTCCATATGCAGCCATACCGACTCGTTCTCAAGCCAGCCGGAGGGAAAAATACGGGTCCGCCCTATTTCGTCAGATTCATTAGATAAGTTAGCGTTGACCTTGTACATCTTCAGATCACGGTCGTATAACGGGCTTGATCTCACTGCTTTAAAAAGAGACAGTGCTTCGCTAAGATCGTTCTCGGCGCGCAGAGCATGCACAAAACCTTCCAAAAATAATGGCAGGTCATGACGCTTGAACGCCTTTGGCCTCACATGATGCTGACCATGATGCGAACGGTCCAAAAGATCATACTCGGTGACTTCATGGTAAAAATAGGTAGCAAAAAGTTTATTCGTATACTTGGCTTTACGGATACCGGTGTCGCATCGTTGAATAATACCATCCAAAAACTTCTTGATATCAGCAACAGTCAGGAATTTCTCCTGACCTTTGATACCGTAACGGATAGCATGACGATAGTGCTCTTTAAGGTCATTGGACTTCTGCCAATATTTCAAAGGCTCTTCTTCTGTCGATAACACGTGGGTCAACCCCTGGATAAAATCCGCTAATTCCTCAAAGATCATCACCACGGCCTGATCATCCAATCTTAATTCTTCCAAAGCCCCTTTCACAAAGACAGCAAATCGTTTCACCTCAAATGTCTCGGAAATAGAAGAACCCAGCAATCCCGGCAGACCATTAAGGGCGTCATACCAGTTAGGCTTGTTCGCTTCCATTTCGACACCGATGCCGCTGGGGTCTAAGCTCGCCGATTTATTGGCCAATAAACAGATCAGCTTAACCAGTAAATTCGTGGTATAGATCTCACCTTGACCGTCATTGACGCGCAACTTGTAGCCTTTGGCTTTGGCCTGGACTTCTTTATCATGCTCTGCCAGCGAATGATATTGCCTCACCCCGGCGTCTGTTAGAACCAGACGCTCCTGCCGAGGCAAAACATAAAAATCATTTAAAAAGAAATTAAAAACCTGTCTCTCCCAAAAAAGTTCTTTGAGCTTTTCCGGATAAAGGCTCAGGTAGCTTTCGATCAGGTCCAAATTATAGGTCCAGTGGTCACTCCAAAAGCCTTCCCCGGGTTCAGCTGATTCATTCTTGGCCGATACCCCCATGACCCTGGTTAAAAAATCATCAGGCTTCCCTTTGATCGCTACTTCACGCATCACCAGTTTCAACAGATCGCCGGGCATAAATCCTTTTTTAAGGGTCTCTTTGAGCTTGTCTGCCCCCTTCACCACACCAAATTCACTGATGATCTCTTCGATCGCCACTTCATCCTTGATGGCAAAAATGGCACCCTTGACGATCAAAGGATTGTAACCGTCGGCCTGGACTAAGTTCAGAAAATTAACAAGACTACTGTCCTTGACATCCCTGTTAAACCAGACATCATTACGACGATTCTGGTTCACGTCACGGTAATTGCCGTTGCCTTGAGACAGGAAGGTCGGGGCCAGCATGAAGAAATTATAATCACGTTCCAGGTCACCGTGCTTACGGCTATAAACATTAAACGATACCGCTCCCTCGGCCGTTTGCAATGAAATAGGCAACCCCCCGCGTAAAATATTATCCAGGAATGTTTGACCGCAATATTGGTCAAATTCATTAGAAGCACTATGGGTCAAACAATAATCCTTGATATTTTCAATGATCTGACGGTTAAGCGCGCTCTTCTTCTCAATGTATCCTTTAGCGGTAGCTTGGCGCACCACTTTCTTTAGTTCCGCAAGATCATGCGCAAATCCCGCTATAGCCGTAAAACACTTTTTCTTGGCCGGGGAAAGTTCAAAACGACTGGCACTCATGGCTGACGGTGTACGGTTAGCAGTTTCCTGATGGACCGGTACGGCAAAATCCTTTTGATGTAAGAAATTTTCAGGGACCAAAAAATCACTGGCGTGGCCAAAAACACAAGAAGGTTCGACGATCATGTCCAGGAGCTTGCGAGAATCCCCGTCAAAAGCGAAATAAAAATTGCCTTCGCTGATAGGAGTCACCTGAGGCGTATCCGCCACCTCGACTTTTAACTGATAAAAAGGCGCATTATTCTTGACATTATGTACCGTGATCCAGGCCTCCACCGTACGGCTCATATGCTTGCCAACCCAGTCTTGGATGCCGTACGAATTGATCGCAGGAAGTCCGTCGACACATTGGATATCCAACTTCTTTGATCCGATATTTTCTACTGTCAAGCGGCGCACCAAACCGGCAAAGGTCTCTTGAGGCATGGTAAAATAATTGACCGTGACCTTCAGCCCCAGCGTCGTATTGATCTCCTCGATCGTCAGATCATGACTGGAAATAAGCATCCGCTGACGGACTTTAAAGGCACTGCTCACACTGTTACTAAAAGGTTCATAAAATTTCTGCTTAGTGCCATCCGTGACCTTCAAGAATGTTCTAAATCCTTGAATAGAGGTCAAACGATACGCCTTATTGGCCGGTTGAAATTCCAATATCGCCTTATCCTTGGATTCAATACCAAATGAACTAACGCCCTGCCCGCGATTGACAAAAAATGCCCACATGGGGATCCCGTATAAACCGGCCACACCGGGAAAAAAATCCGCAAACAACTTGGCATGCTGATAATCTTCAATGATAAAACAACCGTCTTGATCTAAATAATAGGATCTATCCATGCGACGCCCTTTAGTTTAATCCGCCGCTCTTAGGCTGGCGGAACAAGTTATAATAACCTGATAATTTAAACCACATGATCAGGCCGGAATATTGTATGTCCCCATTACTCATATGAATACGCTTGAGCTCAAAAAGATCCTGATTAAAAAGTATCTTGCCGCGATTGGTCGTGACAGCGGCCTTATAGCCAGCCTGTTGAACAAACCCTTTGATGTCCTCGGTAAAGCCGCCTGAGGGATAAGAAAAATACTCGATCTGATGCCCCAGATGTTCTTCGATCATCTTTTTACTCCCGGCTATCTCTTCTTGGGCCCGGGCGTCACCGGCTGCAGGCAAATAAACATGGTGGCGGGTATGCGCCCCTGCCATAAAATTATATTTTTCCATTTCTTTGATCTCATCCCACGTCAAGAATCCCGGCGTTCCCACCCTATCTGAAACTAAAAATACGATGGCAGGAAACCCGAATTTCTTAAGAATAGGAAACGCGTACGTATAATTATCCTCGTAGCCGTCATCAAACTGTAAAACCACCGTATTGCGATTAAATGCATGCCCCTCTTGGGCCCCTTTGATAAAATCATCAAAACTGATCACTTGAAAACCATGTCTTTTCAAAAATGACATTTGATGCTTAAATGACGGAACTGATACGGTATTAAGACGGTATTTAGTCGCTGAAGGGATCCCCACATGATGATACGTCAAAATAGGGACAACATACCGGTCGCGCAGCCAGAACGTAAAACCAATACTTCCGATAACAATAAAACCGGCCAATATTAATAAAACACTTTTAAATATCCGCATACAGCCTTATTTACTGGTTAAACGTTCTTTGACCAAGGCCCCAACGGTTTGATTATCGGCCTTTCCGGCACAACGGGCTAAAACATCCTTCATCACCCGCCCCATATCTTTGATAGAATTAGCCCCGCTGGCTTTGATGACTTCCTCAACAATGATCTTTAACTGCTCAAGAGACATTTCAACGGGAAGATATTCTTTCAAAACCACAAGTTCCTTTTCTTCCTTTTCCGCCAGGTCAGGGCGGTTGCCGGCTTTGAATTGGTTGATGGAGTCCTGACGTTGTTTGGCCTGTTTCTTGATGACCAAAATAACATCCTCATCAGGGACCGCCTCCAGACGCTTATCCACTTTAACATTTTTGACCTGTGCGCGTAGAAAACTCAACACCGACGAACGAAAAGAATCCCTGGCCTTCATGGCTGAAATATAATCCTGACCGATCTTATCCTCTAAAGACATATACTTTCTCCTTATTAAATTCCTAATATATTAACGATTTTATAATGAGATTTCAACCCTTTTACGATCTCAATGGCTGACTTTTTTACCCCAAAATGTTCCGACAGAAAAATGACCAAGGCGTCATTAGCCCTGCCTTCGATCGCAGGAGCCGTTAAATACACCTTTATCAAACCGCCATCCTCTTTCCATAATACTTTCTTAGCGCCTGGGATAACCTTGATCTGTATCTTCATGATAGCTCATAAAAAAAAGGGCGTATGACTTAATCTCCATACGCCCCTGATATCCCCCAAAACCCCACTACTGGACGATTTTAACATCAATAGCAAAAGATTTCTTTGTGCTGTCAGGATTTTGCAGCTGACCGCTGCGCACCATAAAACCATTATTACCGTTCAAAATAGCCAGACGATCCTTTTCTTTTTGGGCCGCAACCTTGGTAATATAGGCTTCCTGGTTCAAATAATGCATGCGATTCTTGACAAATTTAATTTTGCTTTGGAAAAGGACAATTAACGACTTGCCTTCCTGAGGAGTTGAGAAGTCAGCTTCAAATGCGCGCAGCTGGCTCTTTAATTCGGCTAATTGAACACTGATCTGGGTGTCCTTCTGTTTTAAGGTATTGATCTTGGACTGCAATTCATCGATGTTTTTAACGCCTTCCGAATTGCGTAGATCATCCAATCCCTGCAATTCCTGTTTTAATTTGGTGTTTTCTTCCTGCGCTTGGGAAAGCATTCCCTGGGTTTGGGTAAGGATTCCCTTGGTAGACGTCAATTCAGCCGTAACCTGGTCTAACTGATGGTTGACCTGTTCAAGTTTGCTGGTGGTTTCATCCAGCTGGACCTTAGTTTCTTTGAATTTACGGACATAGGTCCTGTAATTAGACGCCGTATGTTCATTGGCCTTCAAAGCCATTTCCGTTGACTGATAAAGGGAATCAAAATTTTTCCGTTGCAGATCATACACAAAAACTGACAAACCGATCATGATCAAAGAAAGAATGATGCCTATAATTCTCTTTAAACGATTATTTTGCTTGCTGGCATCCACGATAGAATCAAGCTTGGGTTCCTGCTGATTTAATACGGTCTCTGCCACTTCTTCCCCTCCCCCTAAAAACCCGCTTGCCCCGCAGAATGCGGTGACTGCCTGACTTCTGCCCAAGCGGGACTATGAATTTAACGGCTACTATAAATGACTATTTATTCTAACCATATACGGCCAAAAGAGCAAGAAAAATTGGATAATCCCCGTACGGACACAAAATTTTAGAATAAATGGTGACGTCTACCATTTAATAATTGGTAGACGTCACCATTTATTCCTATAGGAGTCGCGTATTCTCTGCCCCTATTTGAAATGGACAAAAACCCTGCCAAAATTCTTGTCGTCTTTTTCAATGCGGTGATACAGGGCCTTGATGTGTTTTTGCTCCAAAAAACGTAAAACGTGTTTTTTTAACTGTCCGCTGCCCTTACCCGGAATGATCTCCACCAAAGAAATGCCTTTGTCTACCGCTTCCCGGATCACACGGTCAAGTTCCGTATCGATAGAACGGCCTTGATTAAAAATACCATGCAGGTCTAATTTGATCTTAGCCATAGCTAGAAAACACCTAGAAACTTCTTTCTATCAGGTTCAAAACTGTCCGCTTTAATACGGTACAGCCCGACAAATTCCCCATCTTCAAATTTGGGACCTACTTCCAGGGTGCCGTAAATTGTAATGGGGCTTTCAAATTGATCATCCTTAATATTAAATCCTTGGGGATCCACCGCCGTTCCCACCATCCACTGATCGTAGCCTAACATAGCACAAAACAGACAGCTCACCAGTTCATCCGCAAATAAAAACTCTTTAACATTCTGACCGTCACTGTTGGCTAATGGAATAACAAAGCCTTTGATCGCCACCTTCTTCCCGTTCAAAGCCTGGATCTCCTTAGGAATGATCATGGGGACCTTGGTACCTTTGGTAATATTGCCATCGGGATGTTCCACATCCACCGGAGGCTTATAATCAAAATATAAACTCTCAAAAGAAACTACTTGATAGTCAATATGATTTCTGGAGAATTTTAAAGCAGGGGCACCCAGCTTGGGCTGATTTTGTGTCCAGGCCGGTGATGGTCGCGCTACCAAAAGAATAACCATGCATAACCATACCCAACGCATTAAGATTTCCTCCTGCCCCATAAACCCTGAATAAATTTAAAAACCCAGGCAATGGCAAAGATCAAGGAACAAAATATCACGATCGAAGCACCGGAAGCTGTCCCAAAATAATAAGAAGCATAAACTCCCCCTAAAGCCGACAGCACGGCAAAAACACAGGACAAGGCCATCATACGTCCTAAACGATCGGTCAAAAGACGGGCAGCCGCGACCGGAACAACCAACAGAGCATTGGTCAAAACCGTACCTACGGCTTGAATACCGACAACTACCGTTAAAGACAAAAAAAGCAACAACCCGTAACGCATCACCTGGACCGGGATGCCGATAGTTTTAGCATAATTAGGATCGATAGAAAACAATTTCAACTCTTTATAAAATAAAAAAAGGGCCGTTAACGAAACGGCTGCGATCAATACGATCAAACGCAGGTCTCCGTCAGTGACACCAAGGATATTGCCGAACAGCATGGAAAACAGGTCCCTGAACGATCTGGTCGTGCTGATCAACAATATACCGAAAGCGAACATGATATTCGGGATCATGCCGACTAAGGTATCCTCATAAACATTTTCATCACGAGCTAAAAAACCAATACCAAATGCCGTCACGACCGTGGCGATCAGGGCCCCGGCAAAAAGGCTCCCACCCATCAAATAGGCGATCACCAGTCCCGGCAAGGCGCTATGCGTTAACGCGTGACCTACCACGGCCATTCGCCTTAAAACAATAAAAGTCCCCAGGGCCGCACAAAGCACTCCGATCAAAACCGCACCGATAACAGCGCGCTGAATGAACATATATTGAAACGGGTCTGTCAGATAATGGGTCATGCGCAATCACAATCTTTATGGGATGGATCGTCTTTATAATTTAGATCGGCTATCTGCTTGCCGTCTTTTAAATAAATAGCCCCGTCATACAACCCCTCTTCCTGATCATAATAATGGGTCGCAACAATGACCGTTTTACCCTTGGCTTTGATCTTTTGTAAAACCTCCCCGACGGTCTGACGGGTCGTCGCGTCAACCGCATTGAGCGGTTCATCCAGTAAAAGCAGATCCGCATTCTGGGCCAAAGCGCGCGCGATCAATACCCTTTGCTGCTGCCCGCCGGATAGCCTGCTGATCTGCCGGTCGGCAAGATCCGACACGTTCATTTCTTTAAGGGCATGACGGGCCATCGCCGTATCTTTGATACCGGCCAAAGCAAACCACCCTAAATAGACATACCTGCCCATTTTTACAAAATCCAGGACACTGACCGGAAATTGCCAGTCGATCTCACTGCGTTGAGGCAAATAAACGACCCTGTGATGCGAGGCCCCTAAAGAATGACCAAAAATACTGATAGTCCCGCAGCGGAGGGGCAATAAACCGCAAATTGCTTTAAATAAAGTTGATTTGCCGGCGCCATTCGGCCCCACCAAAGCCATAGCCACGCCGACTGGAATACTGATATCAAAATCCTTTATAGCATACTTGCCCTCAGAAGAATAGGATACTCCCAAGCCCTTTATTTCCAATGCGGGGGCATTGGGATTAGGACGGCTATGACGATGCTGACAATAAGGAAATTTCATTTTCTAAATAATGTCAAAACAATGTTCGTTGATGTTCTTTTTTATAAAGATCCAATTCCTTTTGGATCGCTGCGGCTTGAACGCTGTCCCCTGTCTGCTGATAACACGCCAGCAGCAACCCCAGTAAATGACGCATGCTATGGACACTCTGAAATCCCAAAATACCATGCCGGTATTTAAGAATATCGGCATCTAATAAAGCCCCTGCCCGCGGCCCCGCCGATCTGACACGCTGAAAATACATAATAGCCTGAGCAAAATCCTTTTTCAAGAAATAGGCCTGCCCCAGCTCGAAAGACGCCGCCGCTTTATCATGGGGATCTAATAAAAGCACCTTATCAAATGCCGCAATAGCCTCCTTTACCCGGGAAAGGTCCATATAGGCATACCCCAAAGCCGTCCACGCCTGTTTATTATCCTTATCGATAAAAATGATCTTTTGGCATAGACGAACGTCATCATTGTAATAGGAATACGCAGCGTAGGACGTAACCCGTACGAACATCTGATCGATCAAAAATGGCCGTAAACAGACCAGGAGCACCCCCACCAGCAGGCCGCTTAAAAGCCATCGAGTCAAAAAATCCATCCTACCCTGCTCATGGCTATGCTCATGGCCATGCTCACATGTACACTTAGTATGTTGTTGTTCCATATCGATCCCTAGGACAGCATGACTAAAAAAACACCCGAAACGATCAGAATATTCCCGACCACAAAACTGATCACTCCTTCAAGGTGCTGGGTCTTTGGCAACACATGCTTTAAAAGACTGGTTGAAAACCCTATGGCTAAGATCGGGACGCTCTGGCCTAAAGCAAAACTAAAGAATACCGCTCCCGAATATAATAAGGAACCTTTGATGGCCACTAAACTGGCAATAAGCAGTAAAACAGCACCGCAACAAGGACAAGCCGGCATCTCCAGAAAAGCAAAAAGTAGTCCAAAGATAAATGCCGAAGGAAGCGTTTTGACCCCTTTTACCGCTTTGGCGCATTGCGTATTAAAAACTCCTGTTATCGAAGGGATCAACCCCACAAAAAACAAACCGCCAAAGATCATGAGAAAACCCAATATCAGATACAGATAACGGCTTATCCCTATAAGCCGGGCCGCCATATGCGCGACGGCCCCGAAGACCATCCCGATAAAGGTGTAGCTAACGATCAGGCCGCAGGAAAATGCAATGGTCAAAAAAAAGCTTCTGCGTTTTGATTGAGCTGTTGAACTGACTAGTCCCAGTAATACCGGAAGGCGGGCAATGGTGCAAGAACTTAAAGAGGCCACAGCTCCGGCGAGAGTAACGGCCAATAAGACCTCAAGCAACGAACCTCTTAAAAGAGCATTTTGAATATAGGCAACCATAGGAAGTATACGAGCTTCGCTTAACTTAAGCGTACCCGCTCATGAGGCAACAGGCATGTTCTACTTTGTCACTGCTGCAGGAGGCAAATTAGGTTCAGACAATTTCTTGGTTAAAGTCACAAGACTATTCCTGGTATCAACTAACATATTGCGCAACTTATCAGATTCTTTTTGATTTTCCGCCAATTGCCTGGATAAAACTATTATTTTATTGTGTTTGAGCCGGACTATCTGCGCCATGCTATCCAAGTTATCTTTTTGCTCGCTTATCCCCTTGGTATCACAGCGATCGATCACATGAATAGTAAGGGCAAGACAGGCAACCAAGATCAGTCCAAATACCGGATTAATTATTTTCTTATTGTCCATGTGTTACCCCCCTTATTAATGAGACAAACCATCTCCAGGCAATTTCTGACTTAACGATTGAATATCCTTCTTGGTACCCATTAAGGTCTTCTGCAACGCATCATATTCTTGTTGCTGTTTCTCAAGTTTTCTCGACAAAATGATGATTCTATTATTCTTGATCCTGACCAAATTAGCCATGCTAGATATGGCATCTTTCTGCTCGGATATTCTTGAAACATCATAATGGTCAATTAAAAGAATCGAAACTGCCAGACAGGCGATCACCACAACTCCGAAGAATGTACTGATCTTGTTCTGATTTCCCATGTTTGATCCTCTCTATTAGAAATGAACCTTACGGATTATATAAAATTATAAAACAGAAACACCTTCCTTACAAGCATTCTGAAGCATTTTTTAATCAATGCTTAACGCCCATCGTTTATTAAACCACCCTCCCCATTGAAAAGGATATTGGCTGACAAAACGCTCAACAATATTCGTCAGTCCCGTAATATTCTTGACCATGTTCTCTTTGGCGCTCCCCTGCCTGTCAATTTCAAAAGGCGGCTCAATAAAGACCTTGAAATGTTTCTTTTCATCTTTGACAATGAACATCGGCAAAACAGGTGCAGATGTCCTTTCAAAGAACAAAACCGGTCCGGTGGCCCTGGTCACTTCGCGGTTGAGGAATTTCACCTGGACACCGTTTTCACGGGCCACCACCTCATCGAGCAGGATGAACAACAACTCATTGCGCTTTAATGCCCCCAGGCTCTCTCTCAAAAACTGTTTGGCCGGAGAAGTTTGGATCATATTAATGCCCCACCGACCGCAAAGCCGATACATAAAATGACTGAAATTCTTATCTCTCATGCTGCGAATGACCACATTGACCTTATAGCCCTTTTGCACCAGAGACACGAACATCAAAGGAAAATTACCCATATGGGCCGAGACCGCAATAACCCCCTTACCGGACTCCAGCGCTTTTTTTAAATGGTCTTCATGTTCGAAATGCACGATCTTCGATAATTGCCGGGGCCGGTGAACATAATAAAGCAGGTCCATCATGGCATAGCCGATGGATTTAATATACCTATGCGCTGTTAGCTCATAACCATTTTTAACTTTGGGTTCCCCGTACACTAACTGGAAATTTCTACTGCAGATCCTGTTTAATTCTTTGGTCACTAAACAAACTAAGGGAAAAATCCCTTCCACAAAAAGGCCGATCAACCATCGAGGTGTGACCCTCATGGTCCCTTCAAGGCATATCAGAGCCCCATGCATCAAACGACTTTGTAAATTTTTAGAAAAAAAAAGCATCTGTTAGGATTGAGTATACTATTTCCCGTACATCGCTTTTAACTGATCAATTGACGGTAATTGCGGATAAAACTCCCCTTGGGGGCCGACAAAACCGTTCCCTGATTTTTTAAGAACAACGGCAGCATATGTCCCGTTGCTATTGGGTACATTAACGGTAACGGAATCTTCGGTTTCAACGGTGACCGGCGGTTGCGCCACAACAACCTGGGTCGGTTGGGCTACAACGACCTCTGGGGGAGGCTCGGGTTTCTGGATCTGGGAACCTACCGCTGCCCCGGTAACCGCACCTAAAGCGCCGCCGATCAGCATACCGGCTCCGGTATCATGTGATTGATGACCGATGATCCCGCCTGCCAAAGCTCCCAAACCGCCGCCGACAGCTGCCCCTTCTCCTGCATTATTATAAGGATTACAGCCGCTAACAGCTGATATAAAGACAATCGCAGTTAAAACATAAAAATACTTTTTCATTTCAGCGCTCCTTGTTTAATAGATGTAACAAATTTTTTTTATTATAACAGAAAACCATTCCAATATGGAACTAGATTTTAAAAAATATGTCCACACTTTAGCGACTACGCAAATAAATACGTAACTATACGTATATGCATTTCATCGCTTCAACAGTATGATTTTAACTTCAGGTGCATTGACGTACCTGGGGCTTCAAGGAACGCATTGATGTGTCCTACGCAATCTCCCCCATAGGCATTGGCGGAGCATTATTTACTACCTCGACAAAAAACGTAAGGAGAACACATGAACAATCTGCCTGTTAATACGGTTGACACCCTGTTTGTTCTGCTATCTGCGGCGTTAGTGATGCTCATGACGCCTGGGCTGGCGTTATTCTACGGGGGCATGGTCCGTCGTAAGAACATCCTGGGCGTACTGATGCAGTGTTTTGCCGCTATGTGTATTTTGAATGTGTGGTGGATCTTGATCGGTTACAGCCTTGCTTTCTTCCCCAGCAACGGGTTCTGGGGCGGTCTAGGCTGGTTCGGATTACATGGTGTCGGTTATTCTCCCATGCCTGATTATTCCGCCACTATCCCCAACCGGGTTTTCATGATCTTTCAGGCGATGTTTGCCGTGATCACACCTGCCCTTATTATCGGGGCTTTCGCAGAACGCATGAAATTCTCCGCTTATCTTATTTTTACGCTGCTTTGGGCCACCTTTGTTTATGCCCCGGTATGCCATTGGGTCTGGGGAAGCGGCGGATGGCTCAAACAAATGGGCGTATTGGATTTTGCCGGCGGTATTGTCGTCCACACCACGGCCGGAGTTGCCGCCTTGATCACGACCATTATTATAGGAAAACGTAAAAACCTCAATCATTCTCCCGCGCCGCATAATCTGCCGCTGGTCGTATTAGGTACCGGATTGTTGTGGTTCGGCTGGTTCGGTTTTAATGCCGGCAGCGCCCTGGGCGTTAATGAAATTGCGGTGAATGCTTTTATCACCACGAATACCGCTGCGGCTGCTGCAGGGATCACCTGGTCACTGCTGGAGTGGATCCGCAACGGCAGACCTACGGTCTTTGGTATTATCACCGGATGTGTGGCAGGTCTCGCCACCATCACCCCCGGTGCCGGTTACGTGGGGATAGGCTCCGCTTTGCTCATCGGCATGATGGCCAGCATCCTTTGCTTTATCGCCGTTGCGGTAGTAAAACCCAAATACGGATATGATGATTCTTTGGACGTTTTTGGCGTACACGGGGTCGGCGGCATTTTAGGGACCATCTGTGTGGGGCTTTTTGCTTCCAAAACAGTTAACCCTCAGGGAGCCGATGGATTATTCTTCGGCAACCCTCATTTTTTAATGACACAGACGATCGGCGTCCTGGTCACCTTAGCCTACACCGTCATAGTCACGTTCTTGATTTATAAATTTATCGACATCTTTTTGGGCGTTCGGATCAATGAACAAGAAGAAAGCATCGGTGTTGACTTAAGTCAGCATCGTGAACATGCCTATACCATTCTTGAATAGACCAAAATGGAGAGAAAACTATGAAGCTTATTATTGCTATTATTCAGCCTTACCGCCTGGAAGAAGTCAAACAAGCCTTATATGACGCCGGGGTCAACCTGATCACCGTCAGCGAAGTGCTCGGACATGGACGGCAGAAAGGCGTGACGGAATATTATCGGGGGGTCAAAGAAACAGGGAATCTCTTAAGAAAGATCCGTCTGGAGATCGCGGTCAATGAAAATTTCGTTGAACCGACCATTAATGCCATCATGAAGGGCGCCAAAACCGGCAAGACCGGCGACGGCAAGATCTTTGTGCTGGAATTAGGCGAGTGTATCCGGATCCGTACCGGCGATCACGGCACCGAAGCTATTGGTTAGAAAATAAAGAAGATCGCATGGGCGTAATGCGGGTGATGATAGGTGTAAACCCGTTGACCCGCATTACGCCGTCCTTCCCCCGTGGGGTTACCGTCACACCTTCACCTTCACGTTTGATCTGCAAATTCAAAATCGCCGGGTCAAGATCGATCCCTCCGGGGGATGATGTCCCGTCTTTTACAACTTTCATCGCAGCATCACTGATCTGAAAATAGATGTTCTGCCCCACCCATCTTCGTTGGGAATAATGATCGTTCCGGTGCGGCAAGGCAAAATGAGTTAACCAGAAAAGCTTGCCCTTCCTCTGCGGAATTATCCGCGTCTCATATAATGAGTTAACAGGATTATAATGCATGAGGATCTCTTCGCCGGCACCGTCTTTATTAAGGTTGGTGTTGACAAACACACCGTACGGAGGCTGCCCCCCCTCATAGACCACCTTCGCCTGGATCAAAAACGGCTGATTGACGCGGGCAGTATATGTTTTTCCTTTCTGGCCAAATTCGCCCACAAAGTATACGTACTGAATTCTTCCCATTTGAACCGTTGTGGGATAACCATGGCCCAAGGAAGACTCAATTTCCTTCCTTTTTTCCTCACGCAACTTTTCCAAAGTTTCTGCCAATCCGGCATGAGGATAGATAAAATGGCCAACTGCGGCCGCTTTCTCTCTGACCATGTCCACCACTTCATCAAAACTTTTATCGGGATATTTGAACAAGAATAAATAGGCGATCATCAAAGAAGAAGACCGTCCAACCCCTGCATGACAATGGACAAATACAGATTTCCCCGACGATATTTCCTGATATATCCACTGCGCCCCCTCCCAAAGCAATGATCCGGGAATGGGATTATAGGACATGTCGACTGCCCCGAATTGACGATATTCGATCCCCCGACTGCTGATATTCTCATAATAAACGGGGCTTAAGTCCCGCTCTAAAGATGCATTAGCAACAGCCTTAATACCTTTTTCTGCTAAAAATTCCGGACGGGCAGCTGCCGCAGCGTTTCCCAGGAACAAATTGTCATCGACAGGAATGATCAAAGGCCCGTGCTGCCAGAGCTCGTCAGGCTGAGGAACTTCGACTTTCTGAATCCCTTTATAGGTCAAAGTTTTGCCATTCACATCAAGAACGATCTCAAAAGGATGATCCCCTTGTTCCTGAAAGAAAACTGTTTGTCCCCATACATAATTAACATCATCTTCATTCCCGTCTTCCGCAAAAGGAATACGCCTGAAAGGATGTTTTTCAATGCGCCCCCCTTTTCCCTTGAACTTGACATAAGCACTCTCCAATAAATGAAAAGGGAAATCTTTACGGGCATGAAGGATCATGGTGGCCGGAAATCCCGGTAGGACATAGGGTGTTATGTCGATCTTCTCGATCACATGATCAAATTCCCAGCTCACATCATCCCCTTGATAAACGGGAAGCGGCCCCTTCACTTCTTCAATACTGAACACATGCATGCGGTACGGAGCCAATCCAACCAAAAATCCCTTGGCCAGTTGTTCACCCGTACGCACATAAATTTCACCGGTCAATTGTTCTTTTAATAAATATTTGGTCTTTCCCTTAATATCTATCGCTGGGGCAAAGTCGCCAATCATAACCTTCCCCCACTCTTTGCCGTCGCTTGAATAAGCGTCTGATGGATTAAAAATAACAATAAGCCGTTTATGCTCATAATTCTTAATGCCCGCCTTAAGATGGACGGACCCTTGAACTCTCAGCGGATGTTCATTGGACGATGCATCATACTGTTGCTTCTCCACTTCCAGGAATTTCTTAAAAAGCGGATGGCTATAAAAAACCCCCTTCTGCGACACCGCAATAATGTTGGAAGAAAACGGACGCCAATGTTTTCTAAAATTTTCAACGGTCAGCACTTCTCGGGTTTTTTGTTCAAAGTGAGAAAATAATTCCATCATAAATTCGGGATCTTCTTGATGGGATTGTTGCTGAATTAACATCAAGGCCCAAAAAGAACCTGCCCTGGCATTGTCCAAGTACTCCTGGATATTTTGTGCTGTAGCCCCAAAAGGCAGACCGCTGGAAAAATCAATCGGCCAGTTGTGTGGGTCCAAAATGGCCAATCGTTCTTCATCGTTGCCTAATGTCTGAACTCCGATATTGAAAAAAGTCGCATCGGTATGGAATATCCCCTGTTCCCAAAGTTCCTCTATAAAAGCGAACGTGTCATCCATCCATTGCAGCGCTTCCTTGACACGTTCAGCGCGGCCCAAGGTGTGATCTTTCAAAGCCTGGATGAATTTATCCTTCAATGAAAGGATGCGTGGATACGCCAGCAGGACTGAAACGCTGATCTTCGCGCCATCTTTAACTTTTTGTTCATCGAAAACAGGGACACTGGGCGAATATGCCGCGGTGATCTCGACCGGTTTTAAGATCCTCCGGACGATACCGGCATTTTCATACCTTCTCAACCGTTCCTTTTCAAAGTTATTTAAACGATGGTACGCTTCATCCGCGATATAGATCCTTCCCGAAAGCCCCATTTCCCCGTAAGTTTCAAATAGTTCAATTTCTTCCCACAGGCCCGGATGCAATTGTCCGCGAGTGACACCATAATCTTGTGCCCATGATTGCTGCGGAAAACGATGATCACCGGGCGGCACGTCCGGGGCGATCGAAACGGGAGTTTTGATATATTTAATGACGTTCTTGCCGTCAGGAGTAGCAAATGCAAAGGAAGTAAACCCTTGTCCTATCATCTGAAGCGGAGAGTTCTGTATATCATCCAGCAGGGTATCCGGCAGGACATCAGACTTCTTTTTAAATTCCCGGGTTGAAGAATCAAGAAGTTCATCAAGAAGACTATTATCAATATGAACAGCCCCGCCATGATAATGCCCGAAGTGATTGGCCTGGATGGCCGATTCCAAGAAATTTCTTTCCACGCTTGTTAAAGAATCCTGGTCGATGATCCGTTGAATATGCTCAATGAGCAATTTAAAAACAGCGGAGACTCTCTGGCCCGGAGGGCCTGTGATCAATCCGGCAGATATGATAAAGTGCAATAGTTGATTTTGCGTAGTGCGTTCTACAGCTTCTTGGCCATTAGGCCCTTTTAAAATTCCATCCAGCCTTTGCACCAGATCAGGGCCTAAATTTTCTATTAGTATGTGCCTATTTTCGTCAGACAGCCGGCTATCCTTAGCCCATGATTTAATGAGAAAAAAAATCTCTTTGCTTCGCACGATCATGGCATGATCGGTATTTTCTAACGTCGAATCCACCTCAACACGCGTCCCCACCTGATTGTTGAGTACAGCTTGCGGTACCGATCCGGTCAAAACTTTAAGCAAAGCCGCATCTTCACCCACCAATCCCCCGGAGAAATACTTGCGCGCAACCGCTTCACCGTTCTGATGATCATTTTCTTCGCGGATGTAGTTGAACACCCCATTCTTGAAAGACTTAATATAATCACTATAAATCCTTTGCCGAAAAGTTTTGTCCGCAGCGTCTATGCCTACCGTTTTGTTCTGGTCAGCGTATACTTGTCCCAGAAGGCTCTTTTGAAGATTGAGTTTATACCACACCGCCAATATCATGGCATTGTAGATCTGCCTCAAATTCGCAAAGTTCCGTCCCCCATTGACTTCTTTTTCTAATTCGGGGAGAACGATTTCACGGGTGATTTGAGAAGCCATCGAATGCGCTTGGTGGTTTCCCTGGGATGCTTTCACACTCATTGCTAGTTCGGTTGGCAACCTGCTTGGGGACGACCTGCGATAGTCCCCGGTATGAGGGGACACGGCTAAAGCCATGTCCCCTGGTTGGCCTTGGTTCTTCCCCAAGGCTAAATAATCCTCTTCCAACATGACTTTCAAGTGACTTTCTACAACGTATACGGTGTTGCCGTGCTCGTAAACCACCGCTTTGTCCGGCACGATCCAAACCTTGTTAAAAGTATTGATGGGCACATTGGTATTGCCAAAAGTCTCCCGGGCCTGGGCGTAAACCTTTTCCCAAAACACCTTGCCGGTTTTACTGTCCGGATATATCAAAGACGACGTTAGTTGTTTAAGGATATAATCCTGGGCAAGCATGTCGACCCCAAGTTCGGTCTGTCCCAAACCATCAGCAATAATACGATCCTTCTCGTAGGGCGAAAGATTAACCCACATTTCCTTTTCTGGCACGGTCAACGAGGCCAGAAAATACTTGATCAGCTTGGTAGTTGCCTCCTTAAATTGGGGTCCATTGATATCCACGGACGCATCACCGGCATCTACAATAAAATCAAACTTTAAAGGATTATCAGGATGGATACGCATTCCCTGGATCATGACAGGATGAAAATCGGCAGTAAGCGACAGAATATTAGGGGTCGCATGAAGGGTACTTTGAGCATTAACGGACGGCGGGATGCCACCGGTCAATACAAAAGTAAATAAAATTACGCTGGATACAATGCGACGGAACAACATAAAAGAACTCCTCACTGCAAATCTTCCTTTAACCCAAGGAATATTCTGACATCCGTCATAGGCCGGATACTAATGATCACCGGCACAAAACCGGAAGCATGTTGCAGCCGTGCCAGCATGGCAGGATCAAGTTGAAATTGAATACCTTCCCGGGGATCCGTTCTAGTCTGCAAATTCATACGGGCAAATGTTAGATCAATACCGCCCCTGGGCGTCCCCCCCATGGCGGCATCCGCAGGAGGATTTTCTGCCGGAACCGAGATAGTAACAAAGGTCCACGCACCTGTAACGATCTCGAGGCTTCCCCCCGCCGCTCTTAGATCATCATTGATCTTGAACAGAGCTTCACCTTTTCCCCCCTCTACTATTCTGCCGTCATCTATTTTTAGCGAAAGCCCCTCTATTTTTTTGAACAAATCTGCTCCTCGAGGGACATCAACTTCGTACATTTGATAGGCTTTATTCGGCACTTTGACAACTTGATAGGTGCCATCGCTTAAGGGTTTTAAATACCCCAAAATAGCCAGGCTTACCGCCTTTAGCCTGATATCTTCAAAATTAAATCTGCCCTGATTACTGATGGTAAAGCCCACCTTATTGTCCTTTTTAAATACCCAAAAACCTATTTCCCCGCCCCTTGGGCGTGCGTGATCCCGGGCATTATCTAATAATTCCATGATCTTCACTTTTAGTTCATCCGGATCAAATATCCCTACTGAATTTCCCGTTGACCCCCTAACTTTTTTCCCGATCAATTGTATATCCTTGTATTTATCCTCTTCAAAGATCTCATCTGATATTTTCTTGATATTGACCGTTAGCATCGCCTTATCTTCAGGTAAATCTCTTCCCGTCAACTGTTTAAAAACAAATTTAACATCACTTTCGACAGTCTTTTGCGTCTCTAACAAAAACTCCTCATATTGATCTAATTCGTTTCCGGCATACTGATGGCCATATTCTTCACGTAGTTTAGTAATTTCACCCGACACATCCAAATGTTGCACTGACCTTATCGTTTCCCAAATGGTACGAAGGTTGAAATCATCAAACACCCAGGAAGCATTATCCCTATCAGCAAAATCCTGCAAAAGGTGAGCATATTCTTGAATATCACGTCTGTACCTATTATTAAAGGCCTGGTCATGATCGAATGAAATGAATGTTGGACCAACACGGCTGCGATTGATCATTTTAGAACTATCATCGGGCTTGCGAACAAACACATTAAACACCAGCTGTGCGCCTTGCGCTTCTTTAATAGTCTTTTGAGGCAAATCTTCAACATGGCTGGTGAGCGATAGAGCGGAATACGTATCTCCCCCCACGATAATGGTGTCCGCGGTATTAGCCCCGAGCGATCGCCCGACATGATAACCTAATAATTCTCTCAATGGATGGTTGGTATCAGGATGGTAGCCTTCGCCGCGAGAGTGTTTAGAAAAATAATTCTTCTCTAAATACATACGGCCGATTTTATTAATATAAATCTTACGCATTAAATCCGTAAGGCTGATAAATCTCACATCCTGATGCTGTCGCTGCAACAAAATCCAGGCCGCGATCTTTTTGGCCCAATTTTCCCTATCCGACAAAATCTTATAGTCTTGATCTACAGCGGTATTTAAATAATTCTCCAAATCCCTGTCCGAAAACGGCAAATGGCCTATTTTTTCCATTAAAAACAATTGACCCCGAAAATACTCGATCGAATAGGCGTCTTCAAATGTCCGGTCTCTTTCCAACTCTTCTTTATAGTCTTGGTCCAGCTTCTTTAAAGCTGATGCCGGATCAGAATACGTAAGTGCCACCAAAGATAAAAAGATAGATCGATCTAAGAATATTCTTTCCTTATGGAAGGATTCTATTATTTCACTTAACATTCTAATTCTGCCGCACTTGATCAATTCAATAGCAAGGCCGTTCAAAACATTGACTAAAGAACTTGAACGGCTTTGATTAACGGATTCTTGAATTATTTTGCCTCTAACGGCGTCTACCGGCCTCTTCGCCGTTTGAATTCTGCCCAAGAAATCTTTCCAAGATTCTGATCCTAAATTAATAAACCCTCCCGCATGTCTGGGGGCCAGTGCAATATTTAATCTTTCTAAATATTTAACCACATCAACAGGCACGCCTACGTCAGGCCCTTGATTATATGTTGTTGTCTCTACCCGCATGGCTTGGTCGACCGGATTTTGGACTAAAAAAACCTTCCCGCCTTGGGTTTGAACATAACTGTTATCTCTATAATTGCTTAAATTGATCGAAAATGCATCCTGAAAAGTGACATACCCGTCATAACTTACCTTTCTCACATCCGTATGGAATTCCCTAATGTAATAGGCTTTTAATTTCTCATTAGCCTTACGGTCATCGCTTTCAGCGACCTGGATCTGAAAAGTCCCGACATTCTGGCTACGGGCGATCTGCAAAGCGCTGGCCATCAGGATTTTGTCTAAATTCCATACCCCTTCGCTGCCTTTATTGCGGTAGCCTTCATTAACAAAAAGCCCCATGGCGCTGCTAAATCCCCACTCTATCTTCTTATCAGCGACAGGAAAATCGTATTTCTTAAGAACATCCCGGGCTTTAGGACTAAATCTGATACTACTCATCGCATAGGCTAACCGGGCCACTTTATTAGGAACAACAGAAAAATGCACCTGAGCCATACTGCCGATGGACTTTTTCTCCTTATCAAAAACATTCAATTGATAATCCGTTCCCAAAGACTTGCTTTTTTGCGCCCTCAAAATAAACAAAAACCTGCCATCATAAAGAGTGTAGCCTTTGTCCCACAACTCATCAAAATGAAACCGTTTAGGGGTCTCCTGACGCCTCTGCAAGGCTCCTGGAGAAGATGGGTTCCCCGGAGCATTAGGGCCATCCACCTGCTGCTGGCCTGATGGTGTGATTTGACTGTTCGTATGCTCGTCGCCAAATAATAATGACAGCTGAACTCCGACCTTGACGAGATTGTTACCGAAATCCAGCGGCAAACTGCTAGCTTGGGCAAAATCTACTTTGAGATTTTGAAATCCAAAGCCTCCGGAAAAATATTTTCTCGGAACCACTTGTTGGGTCATCGGGTCTTGTTCTTCTTTGATGTAATTGAAAACGCCTTTTTTAAAGGCTTGCAGGTAGCGCTGGTAGATTTGTTCAACATCGTTAGGCATTGGTATGGCGTTATCGGGGTTTCCCTGGGGTGCTCTCACACTCAACCCTAGCTCGCTTGGCAGACGGCTAGGGGACACGGCTGAAGCCATGTCCCCTGGTTGGCGTTCGGGGACATGTCCCCGGGTTGGCAGTACCGGAATAATGCTTTGGGTGTATTCTGTTCCTTTAGTTTTGTTTTTATCCTCGTATACTTGCGCTAGGATGCTGTCTTTGATCTTCTTTTTATACCAGCTCGCTAGAATTAGACTGTTATAGACTTGTCGCAATTGGGCGAAATTCTGGTTTTCGTTGACTTCTTTTGTTAGTTCAGGGATGACTATTTCGCGGACTATTTGGGAGCCTAGGGCGCCTGTGCCATTGGGCGTATCGCTACCAGGATTTCCCTGGGTTGCTTTCATTTTCAACCCTAATTCGCTTGGCAACGTGCTTGGGGACGACCAACGATAGTCCCCGGTATGAGTGGACACGTACCCCGCTTCTCGGGGAATATGTCCCCTGGTCTGCTCAACATTCTTCGACAACGCTAAATAATCCTGCTCCAGCATCACTTTTAACTTCGCTTCCACCACATACGCTGTCCCTGCTTTTACATTTTCATACACCACAGCCTTTTCAGGCACTATCCATACTTTATTAAAGGTGTTCACCGGAATATCCGTTGTTCCGAATTTCTTCTGCGCCTCTTCGTATATCCTTTTCCAAAACTTTCTGCCGATCTTATCCTCCGGATAGATCAACGAAGCTGTGATCTGTTTAAGCATATAATCTTCCGCCAGCAGGTCCCTACCCATTTCGGTCAGCCCAAAGCTTTGAGGGATGATGCGATCTTTCTCATAAGGGCTAAGATTAACCCAGAGGTCTTTTTCCGGAATGGTTAGGCTGGCAAGGAAGTATTTAATTAATTTGGTGGCTTGGGATCGTAATTCTTGGTCGTCGTTAGGATGGCTCCTCTGGGTCGCTTTCACTTTCAGTGCTTGATTGCTTGGCAGCCGGCTTGGGGACACGGCCCCTTCGGGGACATGTCCCCTGGTTGGCGTTTCGCCTTTGTCTAAAATAAAATCAAAACGAAGTGGATTATTTGGATCTACTTTGATGCCTTTTAATACTACCGGATTAAATTCAGAACTGAGATTGACACGCACTCCGGGAGCCGGCAAACCTGACTCCACCAGGGAAGATTGCGCTTGGACCAAAGGCATAGGTCCGAAGATATTCACTAAAAAAGCGGCAAGAATAAATATGTGGACTAATGGGGTCCTGTTCATATTATAAGTATACTATATTTATATGAACAAAAACCACTCAAAGGGACATAAAACTTTAAAATTAAGGGGAAACCAGACGCAGACAGGAAAGCACGACACGGCCGCGCAGAGAATTGGCCGTATCCGAATATTTCTCTAGATTAAGCTCATCGATAAAATAAAAATTCGGCTGTTGCTGTAGCAAATAAAGAAGCCTCACAATATCCAGCCAAGCCCCGTCTATTTGTAATTCAACGGGGAAGAACTGAACTTCCTTTTCACTGACAGCTTTTTGAGGCAGTATATTAGAAATATGCACACCGGTCTGACGGGCGGCTGATTCGATCTTGGATACCATGACCGTCATCTGGGAGCCTTCGGAGGCTTTTGTCCCGACAACTTCCAGCCAATGCCGGTATCGCGCCTCCATCTGGGGCTTGACAGTTGTCATCATACGGGCCTTAATAAGATGATCCTGTGTTAAGCGTATCTGATCATCAATATCGACAGCACTTTCACTCATCGGCTTGATCACCGATTGAAAGACGATAAAAACTACCGCCATCCCCAACGTGACCATCAAAATAATTGTTTCCCGCCTGCTTAATTTCTTCATTTTTCCCGGCTCACTGATCTGATCGTACAGGTGATCTTAAAATAATCGACTTCCCCCTGCTGGGTCAGGCGTTTATTGACATAATCCAAATTCACATTGGAAAAGCGCACAGAATCAACCAGCGCTTTTTGAAATTGATTGATATCGCCGGGGTTAATGGACGTTCCCTGCAGCGATAAAGTATCTGAATCGCTGATGGTTATGCTCACCAGTGCGATCCCTGCCGGTTGCAGGCGGCCGATCTCACGGGCCAGATCAGAAAAGATCAATCGGCCCTTGAACATGCCTTCAATATCAGCGATCTTTTGCCATTGACGCTCGACTACGGACGCCTCCAGTTTAGCTTCATGATACTCTTGCTTAAGCCGGGCTAACCTGATATTCTTCTTAAAAAAACCAACCCCCAAGACCATGCTTAACGAAATCAATGCTGCCATGATCCAAACGCCTAAAATGATCATTTGTCGCTGATGAACACTTCGTTGGGAGGCCTGCTTGACGGCCTGCGGCAACAGATCAATAGGTGGCGTTTGAGTACTAAAGGCGACACCTGCCAGAGCCGCTATCGACACCCCGTTCTTCATTATAACTTCAGGCCACAGAGCACCACGCGCCAAAGGTAGTGCCTGTGTCAGAAGAATATCCTTGATCTTCAGATCACCTTGGGCCTTGGCCATTTCTGTCCCCAGCAAAGAAGAACGCTCTACCGAGCTGACCAGATAAACCTGTTTCACCGGGGCAGGCAATTTCTCCTGACCGGTATTATCCAGGGTCAATTCCCATTGTTTGATGAATTCAGATCCCATCGGTATTTCACGGGATTTTAACCAATACGTTTTGCAGCACAAACAGATCTCGCTATGATCCGTATCAAGATCAACGATCCCCCCCACACCTTCGGATAGATCCGGCTGCTGCTGATACAATAGCCATAAGCCCACAGAGGAAATGGTCATGGTGTTGATCGGGACCTTGGCATCCGAGAATATCTTCCAATAACGCATGGCAATAGACTGCGGAATAATGACGATGGCGACCTTCGCATAACCATCTTCTGTCTTGGACAGCACTTGAAAATCAATTTCCACTTCTTCCCTGGCATAAGGGATATGACTGCCCAACTGCAGATCGATCATGGAACGGATCTCTTTTTCATCATGCGAAGGAAACGCCATATAACGCAAAATGACCCGGGAGCGCGGGATCAAGATCGTTACCCGGCTTTCTGTGAAGGTCAACTTGGCATTCTTGATAAAATCACTTAAGGTCAGGCTGATATCAAGATCGTTTTGACCGCTGATGTTGATCGCATCCGCACCGGTCACAACTTTCTTTTGCGCACCTGTCACCTGAAGGAACTTGATCATTCCCTCGCTAATAGAAAAAACCACATTGGATTGCATTTTAATCTCTCTTCCAGGAGAGGATCTCTCCCCA
>Ga0302320_10007334_pt1 | contig 24279 bp, 17 predicted proteins | sample Bog_T0_3_FD_202130 | JGI IMG/M metagenome (GOLD analysis project Ga0302320, IMG submission 202130) | Peat permafrost microbial communities from Stordalen Mire near Abisko, Sweden - Bog_T0_3 | ecosystem: Environmental > Terrestrial > Soil > Wetlands > Peat | place: Sweden: Abisko, Stordalen Mire...
CCATAAGGTATTTGAACGCCAATGCGAGACAGCCATCCTGAATCTTGAAAAAATTCACGCGGCAATCGGCAACAGCATACAAGCGGCCTTCATCTGCGGCACGGATTTCGGAACTCAGACGTCCGCCTTCTGCTCTGTAAAAACCTTCAATGATTTGTACTTTCCCTACTACAAACAAGTCAATGATTGGGTTCACAAGCACACGCAATGGAAGACCTTCAAACATTCCTGCGGTGCAATCTTCAAGTTTCTTCCATCTCTCGTCGAGGCTGGGTTCGACATTCTCAATCCGGTGCAGTGTTCCGCGACAGGAATGGACCCCAGGCAATTGAAATCCGAGTTCGGAGATCGCCTCGTCTTCTGGGGAGGGGGAGTCGACACGCAAAGAGTTCTCCCATTCGGAACACCCGCTGAAGTGAGAGAACAGGTGATGCAAAGGTGCGAGGTTTTCTCAATGAATGGAGGATTCGTGTTCAATACCGTTCACAACGTGCAGGCAGCAACGCCGGTTGAGAATATTGTCGCCATGCTCGATGCCGTGCATGAATTTAATGGAGCAAGGTGAGAGATCGCAGCAAGATGTGAAGCCTGCGTTTGAATACGGCTGGCCTTTTAGATCGCGCGCGTTTCATTCAGAGCCGAATACTGGATGGGGCTTTTCTGGGATTGGTCCAGTATTCTTCGATCTCCTCCAGGCGCTTGTTCTTCGTTTCTGGTACGAAAGACCATGCAAAGATCCCCTGGCCGAGCGCCATCGCCGCGAGAAAGCTGAAGGTAAACGTTTTGCCAATCACATGGAACGCATAAGGAAAGAGAAGCACGACGATCGCATTGGCAACCCACTGGATCAGCACCGGAACCGTCATTGCCATCCCGCGCACGTCGTTCGGGAATATCTCCGGAACGAGCGTCCAAAATACCGGCCCTATGCAGGACGCGAAGAACGCCAGGTAGGTCAAAATCAGGACCAGAACCAGGGTTCCGTGGAAACGGCCGGCCATCACTGTCGCGGTAAGCAGAAGTAATGAGAACGCCATGCCGAGCGAGCCAACAATATAGAGCGGCTTGCGTCCATACCTATCGATAACCCAGAAAGAGACGATTGTAAAGAGAAACTCAGTCAGGCCAACGATGAATGTTGACGCTAAAGCGCCATCCACTTTCCATCCGGCCGACTGAAAAATCGCTGGGGCATAGTCGACGATGGTGTTGATTCCCGAGATGTGAATAAGGATTGCAAGACCCGCACTGACCGATAGTGCGCGGCGAACACCTGGCCGCATGAGCGCGTACCAAGTCTGCGGTTCCGTGTGAATGGTGGCGGCGATCTCGGATATTTGCGTGCGCGCACTCTCGGCTCCGCCGATGCGTTCAAGCAAGGCAAACGCCTCTTGCAGTTTTCCAGTCAGTGCGAGAAAGCGCGGCGTTTCGGGAGCGAGCGCGATGAAGATCAAAAACACCGCCGATGGCACAACTCCGGTTAGAAACATCCATCGCCAATTATTCGGCCCGGTATTTCGCAGCAGGTAGTTGATGCCGTAGGACACGATGATGCCGGTGATGATCGACATCTGGTACAGAGTGCCCATGCGGCCGCGGATGGTCGGAGGAGAAACCTCCGACACATACATGGGAGATAGGAGAGAGACGCCGCCGACCGCCAGGCCTCCCAGAAATCGCGCAGTAACAAACGCTGTAAAGCCAGGCGCCAGGGCGGTGGCAATGGATGTCAGGGCAAACAGCGCCGCGACAACCAGGAGCAGCTTCTTGCGTCCATACCTGTCTGTGAGCCTTCCTGCGATGAAACAACCCAGTACGCATCCAAACAGCAATGAACTGAAAGCCCAGCCGAGGCCGATATCGCTCAATGCGAATTCACGGGTGATAAATGGACCAGCACCGGTGATGATTGCGATGTCGAATCCGAAGAGCAGGCCTCCCAGTGCAGCGGTACTGCCTAAGAAAATGACATAGCGCAAATTGATCGGTGGTTTCACTTAGCCACACTCCTTGATGCTTGCTCCAGGGCCTCAGCAAAGCAGGCGCGGGCCAGGTCCTTGTACAGCAGAGCTTGAGCGTAGCGGTCGCTTTCCTCCGCAAGTTGACCAGAGGCATTGGGAAACATGCGAGCGTAATAATGCCTGCCCGAGAGCAGTTCGGGTGCGAAGATGAGGACATCTCCTCGATGAGCACTGCGGAGAAATCCCAGCATGGCGCGCGTCCACAACTCTTTGAAATGGTCAAGATAATTGATATCGCCGTGGGCTTGCAGTGGCCGGGAAGTCAGGCCTGAATCGATGGACACTTGCATGCAGCCGGGGCTGGCGATTCTGCCATGCAAGAATCCAACCCGATCGAAGATGGGTTCCATGAATGCAAGCTTGCTCTTCCAGTCGCCATACACGAGTTCCTGCCCGCAATAGTAGTGACTGAAGTCTCCGTTGAAGCGAACCTCCGGGAACTTCTTCGTGATCTGCACAGTGCGCCACAAATCCTGGGTGATCGTGGCGCGATGCGTCTCGATGAAGATGGGTAATCTGTGTTTACTGGAGGCGGTAAGTATCGCTTCCGCGAGCCGAAATGTTGCGTCATCGTCTTCGAGTCCCCATCCAGCGTGAACTGTGATGCAGAGATCGCCACGCTCCGCGTGTCCGGCTGCGACTTCATCAGCCTCTGCCGGTGAGTTGATCCTGTCCAGGCCGCAGTGTGGCACGGGTGCATGGACGATCGGAGGGTCATTCGTCGTGAGCTGAACGCCTTCAAAACCATCCCCAACCAGGCGCTGGTACCGGGCCAAGCCGTCAAGATGTGGCCATGAGCTATCTTCGCGCAAATCGACGAGGTTATCCAGGTTCAAATAGACAAGGAGCTTTGGGGCATCGGCTGAACCGTCATTTAGGAAACCTGTAGGGGATCTCATTCCGGCCTTTCTAGAATTCGTCGTAAGCGATCTGTTGCTCGCGCACGCCAAGCCCGGCGAGCATCCTGGTGCACGACTTGATCATCATGGGTGGCCCGCACAGGTAGTATTCGACCGCCTCGGGAGCCGGGTGCGTGCGTAAATAGTTCTCCAGGACGACCTCGTGAATGAGGCCGGTCGGTCCGGTCCAACCATCCTCAGCCAGCGGCGAAGAAAGCGCAAGGTGAAACGAAAAATTTCCGTGAGCAGCGGACAATTGGTGAAAATACTCCTCGTAAAAGATCTCCTGTCGCGAGCGCGCTCCGTACCAGTAGCTGATCTTGCGCGAGGTCCCCTGGCTTTCAAGCAAGTGGGCAAGATGCGCGCGCAGCGGAGCCATGCCGGCGCCTCCGCCGATATAAACCATCTCATGCTGCGTGGGCTTGATATGGAAATCACCGAACGGGCCGATGGCTGAAACGATGTCCCCCGGCTTGAGCGAAAAAACGTAGCTGGAACCGGCGCCGGGCGCGCAGTCCTGTCCGGGAGGCGGCGTGGCAATCCGCACATTGAAGCGCAGTTGGCGCTCGGTTTGCGGGTTACTCGCCAGCGAGTAGTTGTTGCGACGACCCGATTCCGGATTACGTGCCACAAGATCAAAGATGTGCTGATTCCTCCACACAGTTGCAAAGGGCTCAGGGATATCGAAATCCCGAAAGCGAATCGAGTCATACGTGGGAATGTCGAATTGCAGATAATCTCCCGGCGTGAAAGGAATGGCCCTCGTGCCGTCTTCAGGTTCAAGAACAAGCTCCTTGATAAACGTGGCAATGCTTCTGTTGCTGACCACGCGAAACTTGAATGCCTCTTGTGCGCGTGCCCCCACGCCTCCAGCGCGAACGATGTTGATATGAATTCGTCCGTTCCACTCCTCGACAGGATAGGTCGCAAGGCCGCGGCAGACAGGCGCGCGCGCCGGTGAGCCGTCAATCAAATTGAAGCGCCCGTTGTGTTTGGGGCATTCGATCATCTTTCCTTTCACAAGGCCGTCTGCGAGATGCGTATTACCGTGCGTGCAGAATCCGTCGGTCGCGAATAAGCCGCCGGCTTCATCGCGATAAAGCGCGTAGGACTTCTTGCCATGGTCGAAGCGCAGTGCATCGCCCTGCCCCAGGCTTGTTGCCGCGCAAATGTCGATCCAGCCCTCGGCATCCGTCTGGGCCTTCGACACGATGAATGCCTCGCGCATGTGCCTCCTGGGCGGTGGCAACTGTCGCTTGACATGGTAGGCCGGATCTTTCGTTTGCCTGAGCAGGGCAGGAATAATCTCGCGCCACGCGGCGGGGATACTGGCGTAGGGCGTGGGGCAGTCCTCCTTGACCACAGCATGCAGTCGCGGCAACGCATGATAGGGAACCAGCGGGAACATGTGGTGCTCGACGTGATAGTTCATATTCCAGTAGAAAAAACGGTTGATCGGATTCATGTACACCGTTCGGCAGTTGAGCCGGTGGTCGAGCACGTTCTCCGCCAGGCCTGCATGTTGCGTCATCCCGTAGATGGGCATGAGCCAGTAGCCAAACAGACTAGCAAGCCCCACGAGCATGACCGGGAAGATGCTGCGTTCGTAAATTGCAATGCCGATCGCCGAGGCATAGATGAGGAAATAGATACGCGCTCTCAGATAGACCTTGGGGAATTCTGTTTCGGGGATGAAGGTCTTTTCGGCTGCGGACATTCGGCCCAGGCAGTGCCTCAAGACGGCCGGGAAGTAATTTGGATAAGCGCGCACACCGAGGAACGTCAGAACGATTGCCTTCAAATCCGGTGGCCGTGGCACGGCGATTTCAGGGTCTCGGCCAACGATGATGGTGTCGCTGTGATGGCGGTTATGACTCCACCGCCAGACGGTCGACTCGCGCATGACCATGAACGAAGCGATCTCGTAAAGAGCATTATTCATCCAGTCCGTCTTGAATGCAGTTCCGTGGCTGCTCTCGTGCCAGCGCGAATCGGAGGTGGAGGCATAAAGCACGCAGTAAATCGCATAGGGAAGCAGCGCCCACCAGGAGCCCCACAGCTTCCAGGTTGCAAGTCCAGCGCCGATGATGAGTGCAAACCAGATCACGGTGTCGCGGATTGCGGGTCCATCGCGCCGAACCAGCAACTGGCGCATCGTTTCGCGTGGCACAGCGCACTGATACCAGTCTGCTTCGGCAAGACCTTTCTGGATGGCGAGCTCCGAGTTGACGCGGGTCAGGCTATAGTCCTGCCGGAGAGGCGATTGCTCGAGCACGGTCGCACTGTTTCCCATTATCAAGTCCCCTTTAAAAGGTCTCTTTCATTCTCAACTTCTGCTCGCGAACAGTTGCTCGTTCATGGCAGCGTTGAAAAGGAGTAAGTCGTGATTTCACTTCGGGCCTTTCCAGGTCGCAGAATGTTGTCGCCCATACTCGGACTGTTCGCTCCATCGGGGTAGCCTTCGCACTCCAGGCAAACACCGGCGTGGCGCGCATACCGCGTGCCGGATTTCCCGGTTAGCAATCCGTCGAGGCCGACTCCCGTGTAAAGCTGCACATAAGACTCAGTCGTGGACAACTCAAGAACGCGTCCACTAGCCGGATGAACCAATCGAGCAGCCGGCACGGGCTTCGCTTGAGCAAGACAATCGCCCGTTCTGCGAATCCGATAAAGGTCTCCGTGGTTTCGAAAAAGCAGCGGGACGGCATCGCCAAGGCCGCGAAGTGTTCTGAAGTCATTGTGCTGGCCATTCACCGGTTTCAGGCGTCCAAGCAACGTCATCTGTTCGTCTGTGGCTACGAACTCATCGGAATGGATCTGGAGAAGATGATCGCTGATGGGGCCGGCTGCTTCCCCGGCTAGGTTGAAATACGGGTGTAGCGTCAGGTTGAATGGAGTCGGCCGGTCTGAGACAGCTTCTGTTTCAACGCGTACGACATTCTCGCCGGTGACTGTATAGATCACCGCAACATCCACGTTTCCTGGATAGCCCTCCTCGCCGTCTGTGCTGCGATACGTGAGTCGCAGAGATGGCGCTCCAGAAGCATCCTGCATGGGGAAAGCGGTCCAGACCTTCTTGTCGAAACCTTCGCTGCCGCCGTGAAGATGGTTCAGGCCGTCATTTGGTGTGAGTTGGTATGCGATTCCATCCAGGCTGAAACGGGCGCCGGTCATCCTTCCCGCTACCCTGCCGATCACGGCGCCAGAATAAGTCCGACCCGTCGCGTAGGGGGCGAGGTTGTTGAAGCCAAGGACTACATCTGCGAGGCGTCCATCGCGGTCTGGGACGAGAAGCCGCGTGACGGCAGCTCCATACGTGATGATTTCGAGCCGCAGGCCTCCCGATCCGCAGAGTGTCCAGGCCTCCACAGCCTTTCCATCGGGCAGAGTGCCGAAAATTCGAGAAGTCAGGGGAAGCAGCATACTAAAGCGAAAGACTCTGCATGATCGTATGGTCGGGTTCGATAAATGTCATCTCGACAGGTGATGAAAAGTTATCGTATATTGTCCAAATGCTCGCGAACCTCAAGCTTGGCAAGGCTTACGATGGCCTTTTGTTTCTGGCGGAATCCGCTCGGAATGTCCAAATGCTCCTGAGCCATCACCATATTGAGCTCGAGGTAAACCTTATTGTTCAGGGAACCATCACCTACGTTATCGATGGCACGCGCTTCACCTTTTCGCCGAGAACTCTGCTTTGGCTTTTTCCTCAACAGGAACACCAATTGGTGGATCGATCCGATGATGCGCAATTCTATGTTGCCGTTTTCAAGCCGTCGCTCATTCGACGATCTTGCCGCTCCTCTGCTTACCAAGGTCTGAAGCACGTTAAGAACGAGAAAGTCGGCGTTTTGAGCACTGTGCTGAAACCGGAGGCCTTTGATCTGACTCGGAGGATCATGGACTCGCTTATGCAGGGCTCATTGGATCCGGATCTGCTCAATAGGGAGGCTGGCTTCGGGCAGTCGTCAGATTTCATCTTCGAGCATCGAGATCCTGACAGCCTGAATGCCGGATTACACTATCTCCTGCTGCTTTGCTGGCGTTGTCAGGTCACAGGCAAGGCGACACGGGATGCGGTCGATCTGCATCCGGTGGTGCGTCGTGCCCTTAAGCTCTTGAGCGAGGGTGACACGGCGCTGAACATGAGTGATTTGGCGAAAGCCTGCGGGGCGAGCAAGGCCTATTTGAGCAGGATGTTTAGTCGGCAGCTTGGTGTTCCTATGAGCAGGTATCGCAATTCGCTGCGACTCTCCCGTTTTTTTGAGCAGTACCAGCAGGAAGACCAAAAAACGATTACTGAGGCCGTTTATGCAGCCGGCTTCGGGAGTTACGCGCAATTTTACAAGGTTTTTTTGCAAGCCTATGGTCATGGCCCGAGAACCTCATTGCGGCGTAAGGCAGAAGACCAATGAAGGGGAACACTGGACGTTTAGAAAACAACCCTCGTTTACCCCTCGAATCCTGCCCTCCTGCGAAGATCGAAGCCTTCAACACTATTCCGTCGAGGTGATCTTGGAAGCGCGGGAGAAGGCGCCGGCTTCGCGACCCTGTCGTGCAGCCAGCGCAAGCGTGATCATTTGAACCGGCAAAATCTCAAGAATCGGCCTTAGCGACTCAGTAGTTGCTACCGTCCGAAAGAGCGCCAGATCGCTTTCTTCCGAGACCAATTGGCAGTTTCCCTCGAGGTCAAGAACTTCAGCAGCCAACCTGCTGTTTAAGTGCGCAGAACGCTCACCACCCTGAAAAACAAGAAGAAAGAGTTCATCGCTTAGCATCTCAACGGGTCCGTGGCGGAAAGCCGCCGCACTCATGCCTTCGGCTGGGAAGCGAGCAGCCTCCTTGATAATCAATCCGCCAGTTCCCGTTGTTGCAAGAGAAGGCCCACGCCCGGCTAGCACCAGATGGCGCACGCCCCGCAGGCAAAACAGAGCTTCCTCGACGTGCTCACGCCAGTTTGCGAGATATTGGTCCACCAAATCAGCGATTGCTTCATTCGGCGCGTCGGCGGAAGGTACTTGATCCTGTGGGCACAGAACTTCGCCCACGCGGCTCAAAGCAAGCAAGCTACTGACATAGGTTTTGCACGAAACGGATGACTCCACTCCAGCGTCAATCCGGACGACTCCGTTTGCAGCGTGCGCGAGCGGAGAGTCCAGGTCGTTGGTAACTGCGATCAGTGTCGATCGACCCGCATCGATATCGAGCAAGCGCAAAATCTCTGCGCTTCGTCCAGATTGCGAAACTGTAAGAACAACAGTATTCGGGCCGAGGAGTCCGTTCCAGTAGTAGTTCAGCTCTGAGGTCTCGAGCATTAAAGGGCAAATGCCCGATTCCGCCAGGCGGATCGCCAAAGGATGAAGGGCATGGTAGGAAGAGCCCATCCCGGTGAGGATTACGGAGGGCGGCTGAGGAGCCCTGAGCCTTTTGCCTACATCAGTCAGCTCGGCGGGCAGCGGCGTGGCCAGCGTGCGCCTTAATGAAGCGGGCTGTTCCAATAAGTCGCGAACATAAGCCCCTTCAATCACAGGATAGGTTGTTCCCATCGCTCGTCCTCATTCCAGGTCTGACCTGACCCCAATCAAGCGGGGTCCGTTTGCGAGCTGGAGCCGCCGTGGTGCCCCTATTTCGGGCGGTTCCGGCTGCAAGCAACCAAAGAATACACAATGCGCAGTATTTGCGCAAGCGCTTGCTTTATGATGAGAAACTTCAGTTCGAAATTTCGCTCCTCCTGCCTGACCCCGTAGAGCCCCGGACGATGAGATGGGTATCGAGGAAGGATTCCGTTCCGCCAGGAAAGTCTCCGTTCAGCATCTTTTCAATAAGGGAAAATGCCATCCGGCCGAGGTCCTGGCGTGGAATATGCACTGTCGTCAGGGTTGGGGTCATCAACTGGGCCAATGGAATATCGTCCGCGCCGACCACCGAAATATCTTCAGGAACACGCAAACCCGAGCGGTTTAAGGCTTGAATAGCGCCAATCGCGGTCAAATCATTGCTGCAGAGAATTGCCGTAGGTAGATCCGCAGCGGTTAGAAGCCCTGCGATCGCATCTGAGCCGGATTCGGGGGTATTGTGGCCCTCGATCACGCGCAAGCGGCAGTTGAGAGCCATTGCGGCCGACTCGACCGCTGTTCGATACGCAATGTGGGAACGCCGGTTCTGGGGGCCGGCGATCATCGCCATGTCGCGGTGTCCGAGGTTGAAAAGGCATTGCACACCTTCCACCGCGCCCTTTTCGTAGCGCAGATGAAGACTGCTGCGGTGGGGAGCGACCTTGATTCCGTCCAGCATGACAGAATCAACGCTGTTTTTTGCAAGGTATTCCAGTAGTGCAGGATCCAGCTGCGAAGTCATGATCGCAACCGCAGGTGCCTGATTTTCCACCAACTTACGGCAGGCACTCTCAGCAACTTCCGAGTCGTAGTTCGTGCTGAAAAGCAGAACATCGAACCCGTGCTGCCTGGCAATATCCTCAAAGGCCTTGATCACCCCAGGGAAGAAGGGGTTTTCGATATCGGAAACGAGCATGCCCAGGAAATTGCTTCGCCCACGTGCAAGCCCTCTAGCGTGGGCGTTTGCTGAAAAGCCAAGCTCTCGCATCGCAAGTAAAATGCGCGCCTTCTTGTCTTCCGACACTGGCCGGGTGCTATTGATGACGTGCGAGACCGTGGACTCTGACACACCCGCTCGTTGTGCGACGTCCTTCATCGTTGCCATGCGAAAGCCCTTTCGCCGTTCTTTTCAGCAGAGTTCTGTTGAAAATAATACACTTGTTGGCTTCAAGAAAAACTGCGTTGACTTGGAAATAATACCATGCTACATTTCATTCTCATCTTTAGGAATGCGCTTGCGCAAAGAGGCTGCAGATGCATCGGAGTACTCGCTTTTCACTCTTTCTTCTCCTTCTGCCCTTGATGGTAATGTGGGGAACCCTGATGGCCAGGGCCGATGTCACTGCATCTGTCATTGGAATCGTCAGCGATCCCCATGGCCAGGTGTTGCCGAAGGCTGCGGTAACTCTGACCAATCCGATTACCGGATATCAGAGAAGCGCCTCAACAGACGCGAACGGCAGTTACGAGTTCCTTTCGGTGCCGGCCGGAGACGGTTACACCGTGGAAGCGTCTGCCCCTGGGTTCACAAAATCTGCTCAACAAAACATCACTCTCACCGTAAACCAGCGATTTCGTGCGGACTTCGCATTGAACCTTGGGCACGTCACCGAACAAGTAACCGTCGCCGCGGATTCGGTGCAGGTGGATACGTCGACCAACCAGATCGGTGATCTCATCACGGATGAAAAAATGACCAGCCTGCCTCTGAATGGACGAAGTTACACCGACTTGATTGGGCTGCAGCCCGGTGTCGTGCCCATCACCTCATCGGTCGCCTTTACTGACCGGCCAGTTTCAGGAGAGCTCAATGCTGGAGGGGTTTCGGTCAACGGGAGCCAGGAATCGGGCAACTCTTTCCTGGTTAACGGCGGCGATGTGAATGAGCCTAAGAATAACGGCGCCAGTCTGATTCCCACGCTGGACTCCATTCAGGAGTTCCGCATATTGACCAATACCTTCGATGCCGAATATGGGCGTTTCGCGGGATCGATTGTCAACGTCATCACCAAGTCCGGAACGAACCAATTTCACGGTTCGGCTTATGAGTTTTTGCGCAATGAAGACCTGAACGGCAAGAACTTCTTTGCCCAGAATCAGGTTAATGTGGCAACTGGATTGCCCATTCCCAACACAGCTCGCGGGATTTTCAAGCGCAATCAATTTGGCTATGCGTTCGGCGGACCCTTGGTGAAAAACCGCCTCTTCTTCTTTACCGATTATCAGGGGACGCGCGAAATACGTGGGCAGACGGGACTAGCTTTCGTCCCCTCCACCACCGAAACAACTGGCAACTTTTCTGACGGAGCCACAACGGGCTATGGTACGCTGACCGGCGTCGTGCAGGGCGACAATATCTCCAGTGGGCACACCATGCCTGACGTCCTGACCACGCGGCTTGGATATACAGTGACATCCGGCGAGCCATACTGGTTCTCCGGTTGTGCTTCCACCGCCAATTGCGTATTCCCCGGACAGGTGATTCCGAAGTCTGCATGGGATCCGGCTGCCGTGGGTACGTTGAAGTTCATACCGGCTCCCACGGGTCTTAAGGGTGGCACACCGTACTTTTCCACCACAAGCCTGAATAATCAATTGACCGACGATAAAATTGGTGAACACGTAAATTGGTCTGATCGCAGAACCGGCGATTGGTCCTTCTATTTCAACTATGACAATACATCGACGGTGAGCCCCTATGCGGGCGGAAACGTGCCAGGATTCTCAGGCAGCGTGCCGCAACAGGTTTACCAGGGGAACGTCAGCAACACGCATGTCTTTAGTGCCAGCATGGTGAACGAAGTCCGGCTCAACTATACTCGCTCGACCATCTTCCAGACTCACCCGACGGGAGGGCTCGGAACGCTGAGCAGTTTCGGCTTCTCTACCGGGCCTTTGGGGCTCATATCCAGTGTCCCCTCGGTGGAGGGAGTGCCTTCCATTAACATCGGAGGAGCGTATGGCGTCTCGATGGGCGCCGTAGCTTATGCCATCAATCAAGTCAACGATGAATATCAGCTCGTTGACGTATTTTCAAAGGTTATCGGTTTGCATAGCTTGAAGATCGGCGGAGAAGCAAGGCAAATCCAGGTAAACGAATACAACATCTCGACACCCAACGGGAGCTTCTCCTTCAATGGGACCGAGACTGGAAATGGCTTTGCCGACTTCCTACTCGGTGCTCCAAATGGATTCACTCAGCAGAGTTATTCGACGTTCTTCACCAAGGCCAATTATGGCGGCGTGTTCGTTCAGGATTCATACCGGATACGTCCCAATCTGACGATAAACGCTGGATTAAGGTGGGATATCATTCAGCCGTTTTATGAGATTGAGAACAGGCTGAACGCCATCGACTGGGGCGTGCAATCCACTCAGTACCCAGGATCGCCCCTGGGATGGATATTTCCCGGCGACGACGGTCTTCCAAACACCATCTCCAAGACGCCGCGAGACAACCTCAGCCCTCGGGTGGGGCTCAACTGGAGTCCGAGTGCCTCACAAGGGCTGCTCGAAGATATTTTGGGAGCACCAGGAAAAACAAGTATTCGTGCCGGAAGCGGCATCTACTATACCGCTCTCGAGGACCAACCCGCGTTCTATACCATCGGTGATGCTCCGTTCGGGCTTTACTACCAAAGTCCGACGCAGGTTTACTTCAGTACACCCTACGAGGATCGCCGGCATGATAATGATCCGGGGCAGCGGTTTCCATTTACCCCGCCAACACCAGGCTCTCCGATTAACTGGGCAAAGTATCTACCAATCGGCGGTTCTCCTGGTGTGGCGCTGGGAAATATGACACCCTACGTCATCCAATTCAATCTCAACATTCAGCGCGAACTCCCCGGTGCATCGATCCTCTCCGCAGGTTATGTGGGCACTGTGGGGCATCATCTCCTCGCCCAGCTTGAATCCAACCCGGGCATCGCGTCAACCTGCCTCGCCGTTGCAGCAGCGCTGCCAGCTGGGCAAGGCTGTGGACCCTATGGCGAAGATCAGATCTATGCCCTGCCGAATGGCACAAACGTAAACGGCACACGTCCGCACAGCGTCACTTCCGGAGATTTTCTATCCCAGGGAATCCTGAATTTCACGAGCAACCCCTACAACATCACGATGGTGAATTCCGCGTACCATGGATTTGAGGTAAGTCTCTCCAAGCATATCGGCTTCGCTCAATTTTTGGCGGCCTACACATGGTCCAAATCGATTGACGACGGTTCCGGCGACACGGATGGGATCAATCCGTTCAATCCTCGTCGAAGCCGCTCATTATCGGCGTTCGACATGCCACATAACTTTGTGGTTAGCTACGGCTTTACACTACCCAAGCTCCAAGGCTCAAACGCCCTGATTCGTGAGTCGTTGGGAGGATGGGAGCTTACCGGCATAACACGCTTCACCACCGGCCTTCCGATTACTATCTCGGAGAACCAGGACCAATCTCTGGTGGGTTCAGGGGGCATCGATACGCCTGACTGGAATGGAAAGCAGATCGCCAAGTTCAATCCACGCTCCTCTTCGGCGCGCACTTACTTCAATGCCTCGCAATTCTCCCTTGAGGCTCTGGGTACATTCGGATCCGCGAATCGGCGGTTCTTTATCGGTCCTGGTCTTAATAACTGGGACACGGCATTGCGCAAGTTCGTGCAGTTCCGCGACCACTATTCGGTGGAGTTTCGTGCGGAGTTCTTTAATGTTATGAATCACGCGCAGTTTTACAATCCCGATGGGAATTTCTCGGCCGCTGATTTTGGTGAGGTGGGCTCTGCGCGCGATCCACGCATCGGCCAGGTAGCGCTGCGCTTTGCATTCTAGCGGAGTACTGACAGGACGAAGTCAACGGGGAGGCGGCCTTTCGGCCGCCTCTCCGTTGATCGTTCCACATTTGTTCGCTACGGGTTCAGTTTTGGAGTTTCGGTCCAATTTCAGTGAACAGGTTTGAATCAGGAGACGTAATGCACTCTTTGGTGAAGTTCCGTCGGCTTACGCTGCATTGGATGGCCCTGGTTGTGGTTCTTGCGTCCTTGTTCACGACGTCGATTGCTCGGGCACAGCAGGAGAGGATTTACATCGCACCAGACGACCATACCGATTACGTGTGGACGGGAGACGAAGAGACTTATCGGCAAGCCATCCTGCAGATGACGGACTACTATCTGGATCTCAGCGATAAAACTGCGAACGAGCCAAAGGATTTCCAAAGTCGATGGAATCTCGACGGTACCATCTGGATGTGGATATGGGAAAACAATCGGGACCAGAAGCAGGTTGACAGACTTGTGTCGCGCCTGCGGGATGGCCACTTCAGCATGCCGCTGACATTTGCAGTGTCGACCTACGGCGGGATGCCGACAGAGGCTGTCCTGCGGGGAATGTACTACGCCGGCTCCGTCGAGCGTCGCTATGGACTCACACTTCCAATGGCAATCGCGATGGAAGATCAGACACTTCCAAACGGACTTGGCGCTCTCTGGGCCGGCGCCGGCGCCAAGTACAGTTGGCGAGGCATCTGCGGTTGCGCCACCAAAATGGGCCCTGTCATATTTCAGCAACGTCCGCACGAAATCTATTGGTGGAAGGGGCCTGACGACAGCAAGATCCTTATGAAGTGGTACTCGATACACAATGAATTCAGGGGGAAAGGTGCCTATTTCCCAGGAACCTATCTGGAGGCGCGGGATCCGTCAGCAGAAAACGACATTTCGTTCCTGAAGAATCCAAGTTTCAGAGCCAACTATCCGTACAATATTTACGGATTTTTCGGAGAAGGTGGCGATAACCTCAGCACGATGAACGACAACTTTGTGAAGGCGGCCAAGACGCTCTCGCGGCCAGGTCGACAGGCCATTGTCTCCAATGAAGAGGACTTCTTTCACGACTTTGAAGAACATTATGGTTCGAAGCTCCCAATAGTGTCCGGATCGTTCGGCAACGAATGGGACATGTACTCCGCATCGATGCAAGAGGTCTCATCAAGCGTCCGCCGGGCCACGGAGAGGCTGAGGTCTGCAGAGGCCCTTGAGACACTTGTGAGTCTCAAGCAGCCCGATTTCCCGAAGCAATTCATTGCGGCACGCGACCATGCCTGGACATCTTACGGACTGTTTTGGGAACACGACTGGACCGCAGACAGCCACACACTACCGCGATCAATTCGAGCAGACTGGCAGCGGCGGACGGCAATGAACATCACGTCCTATGTGGATGATCTTTCAGAAAAGTCCGTGCAGGAGTTGGGGACGCTCATTCAAAGTCACGGAGCGCAGCCGCGCTATTTTGTCTTCAATCCTCTCAACTGGGTTAGGACCGATGTGGCGGATTTACCCTACGATGGACCTGAAGCTATTCACGTCGTGGACCTGACGACAGGCAAGGCGGTGCCGTCGCAGTTTGCGGACGTCGCTGCGGATGACGGAATCCCGAGACGTGTCCTTCGCATTCTTGCAACGGATGTACCTTCGGTTGGATATAAGGTGTTTGAAGTGGCCGCAGGCAAGTTGACGGCTCCTGCCACACCATTGAAGGTCACCGGCGACTCAATGGAGAATGAGAGCTACCGGCTGCGGTTGAGCGGTCGCGGCTCAATTGAGAGTCTCGTGGACAAGAAGCTCGCCGGAAGAGAGTTAGCCTCAGAAATCGACGGCCGTGGACTGAACGATCTCGGGCCTGGAGAAGGGACCGTCACTCTGAAGAATTCCGGCCCAGTCTCAATCACACTCGTGGCCAAGGCCGGCAAGCCGATTCCGCATACGACAGAAGTTACGATCTTCAGCGGTTCCGATCGAATCGCGATTCGCAACGAAATAACCGCCAACTTCTCTGATGTGGAGACGTGGGCCTTCAGCTTCAATCTTCGTTCGCCCGATGTTTGGCATGAAGAGATTGGAGCCATCAATCACGCACGGCTCCAACCAGAGGGTGACTATGCTGCTGCCTTCTCGCGCCTTGATTGGCTCACGCTGAACCACTTTGTCGCCATGAGCGGCTCTGACGGAATTGGCATTACACTCTCGAACTCCGATGACGCTTTCATGAAGCTCGGTCACAGCAAGATTACCGATGGCAAATCGGAATTGGACACTGCCACGCCGCAAATTTCCGTTCTTGCCGGGGGACAAGTGGACGGCCCGAGCCTGGGCATTCCTGCACAGGGAGGAGACAGCCACTTTCTTCAGCGCTTTGCGCTTCGCGTGCAGGGCAGGTTCAATGCTGCAAGTTCAATGCGCTTTGCCTTGGAGGATCAGAATCCTTTGGTCGCCGGACGCGTCACAGGTGGCAAGGCGTACCCGGAGACAAAGTTCTCCTTGCTGACGACATCGAACTCCGATGCTCTGCTCTGGGCCATCAAGCCCTCTGAAGACGGGATTGACAAGGGACTCGTGGCGAGATTTTGGAATCTTTCCCCTAAGGCCGAAAGCTTCACGGTCAGCGTCAACGGCGGACTACAAAAGGCGTCTGCGATTACGCATATTGAAACCAACTTCAGGCTAAAACCATTGACGAACGGGAAACTCCAAACGAGCGCAATGCCATGGCAATTGCAAAGCTTTAGTCTCTCGCCTTCTGTAAAATCTGCGCTGAGCACTTCCGACTTGACCGGACACTAGCAAGAAGATAGCGGACATTTTGACAGAAGAGCGGACCAACAACCCGCAGCGTCTACGGAGAGTCCTCAGTTTCTGGGACCTCATGTTCTATGGGATCGTGATCATCCAGCCGACGGCGCCATTGCCGTCGTTTGGCATTGTGAACGTTGTCTCGCGTGGTCATGCGGTCACGGCAATCCTGGTCGCCATGGTTGCCATGATGTTGACCGCGCTGAGCTATGGGCGAATGGCCCGCGCCTATCCGAATGCCGGATCGGCATACACCTTTGTGGGTCGAGAACTTCATCCAAATCTCGGGTTACTCACTGGATGGAGCATCGCACTCGATTACATTCTGAACCCAACCATCGGGGTTATCTGGTGCAGCAAAGCGGCAATGAATATTGTCCCGCTCCCTTTCTTCGCCTGGGCCATGTTCTTCGCAGCCGCATTTGCAACAGTGAACTTACTCGGCATTCGCATGAATGCACGTACCAACACAATCATGACGATCGGAATGTTCACTGTCCTGATTACATTCTTTGTGGTCGCCACCGGTTATCTTTGGGATCACACGGGAATCTCGGCGTTGTTTTCGAGCCTCCCGTTCTACAATCCAGCAACTTTCTCCTGGGGCGCGATGAGAACGGGCACGTCCATTGCCGTACTTACCTATATGGGATTCGATAGCATCAGCACGCTTTCTGAGGACGTAAAGAATCCAGAACGAAATATCATGCTCGCCACCGTTTCCCTTTGCCTGGTGACAGGTATCCTCGGAGGTCTTGAAGTGTATGCAGGCCAACTGATCTGGCCGAATTTCAGAACCTACCCCGATATCGACACGGCATTCGTTGCGGTTGCCGGGCGCGCCGCTGGCCCTTGGATGTTCAACCTGATGAATTTCACTTTGCTCATGGCAACCGTTGGATCGAGCATTGGAGCACAGCTTGGTTCAGTCAGGCTCCTTTACGCCATGGGACGTGACAATGTGATTCCGAAAGGCTTCTTCGGCAAGCTCGAACCGAAACGCAACACGCCGCGCAACAACATTCTGCTGACTGGCTCGTTGATGCTCGTGGGCGCACTTCTTCTGACCTATCAATTTGGTGCAGAGCTCTTGAACTACGGAGCATTCATCGCATTCATGGGAGTCAATCTCGCATCGGCAAAGCGAATGTTTGTCGATTCAAAAAGGAAGAGCCTACTCGGCCGGCTTCTCGGAACGGTATTGCCGGTTGCTGGCTTCCTGGTTTGTCTCGGCATATGGTGGGGACTTCGTCCGGTGGCCAAGATTGCCGGCACAGTGTGGCTTGCGATCGGATTCGTTTACTGTGCAGTCCGAACCAACGGGTTCCGCAACCGGCTGGAATTGGTAACCTCTCCAGAAGAGGACTGACGAGGAGACAATGACGGACGACCGGGATCTCATTGGAGCCATCGACATCGGCGGCACGAAGGTGGCGATAGGCCTGGTTACCCTCGACGGTCAGATCAAGAACCGGCGCAATATTCGCACGGATAGTTTGCCGAGCGGTGCAACAGCGCTCGATGCCATTGAATCTAGTCTCAACGACTGTCTGCGCGAGGCTCAGGCTCCGATTTCATGCATTGGAATCGGCTGTACCGGTCCTGTAGATCCAATCAAGGGCGCAGTGGGCAACGTCGCTAACTTGCCAGGCTGGCAGGGTCTGGAATTGGTCGACGAGCTCGCAAAGCGGTTTTCCGTGCCCGTCGCCATGGAAAACGATGCGGACGCGGCGGCACTCGCTGAAGCAACATGGGGCAGCGGTATCGGCATTGATCGTTTTCTCTATGTCACCCTGAGCACGGGAATTGGAACTGGCTTTCTTGTGCAGGGTCAGGTATATCGCGGCGTGGGGGGAGCCCATCCGGAGATGGGACACCACACCATCGATCCGAGTGGCCCGAAATGTTACTGCGGGGCCAGTGGTTGCTGGGAAAGCCTGGCGTCCGGTAACGCCATAAGGGAATGGTACCTGGAAAATGATCTCAGCCACAGATTTACAACAGATCGATTGGATGCAGAGACGATCTTCGAACTTTATCGTGCAGGTGACCCGCTCGCAGGGAAGGTAATTGACCGTCTAGGCCACTATGTCGGCTTGGGCCTCGCCAACTTGACTACGATTCTTGTGCCCGAACTGATCACGATCGGCGGTGGGCTTACGCTCAGTTCCGATATCTTTCTCGATCGAGCTGTAGAGATCTTCCGCGGTCGTTGCCATGAGGTACCGGCGGAAAAAACAACAGTTCGCACCGCGAGTCTCCAAAAAGATGTCGGCCTTGCAGGCGCCGCCGCGGTCTGGGTTCAGCGGAGAAACCAAGCTGCCCTGAAGGAGGCTGTATTGGAATAGAGCTGGAAGTTGCGCGCTTTTTGCGCTCCCATACGTGGACTGGCCACGATAAAGTAGAATCCCGTTGTTCTTTAGCTTTTCGGGCAGCAAATCGCGAAGTCACTCATCGAGAAAGCGGATCCACGTGGACGATTCGTCGGCTGTACGTCCAGATGGTTTTCCCCGGGCTTGGCTCCGGGAAATCACTTCTCTTGGTAGCCGGTTTTACGGCCAGGTGGATTGGATTCGTAAACTCTGGCCGACATTCGTGACAGCATTCCAAGAACTGTTTACGCACTTGTGTCTTTCCATAATGCCTCTGGGCGGGTTCGCCGGAAGGCGAACCCATCACTCTGTGTTGCCGTCGCCGTGGTTTGGTTATCGTGGGATGGGCAAGCGCAATTCCACGTCTGAAGCGCAGGCTTTGAATTCCTTGGAGAATACCTAACCTTGCATCCAACGACGGCGCAGGCCAGCCGAGGCCTAGCGGCCATTTGTTTTTTAGCGAGCAAGAATGTACATCCATCCCAGTTTCAATGGAGTAACGTCGTGCGATGAAGATCTCAATCCTCAACCGCATTCGTGCATACAAAGAAATCATGTGGGATATGTTGCTCTCCGCTGCCGGGTGTTTTGTATTGAGGGGTTGTTTCCGGTTAGTCGCCGAGGGAGGGGATAGCCGGGAGACGAAGGCGATCGCGTGCTCCATTGGCCAGGCCCGCGACCGACTCGCGCATGTGGGCGCGGCACTCATTCTCCTGGCCCTTGCTACGAATGAGCAGCCCGGGCTTGTTCGTGCGTCCTCTGAAAATCATTCTTGAAATTAGGCGGATACTGTCTGGGCCCAGGCCATTGATAAATGGGCACAGTTTTATTGCAATGGTGTGGCTTACCCAAATGGGCTCCGAACATTTCGTTTCGGGATTGTTCAGGCATTCAGGAAGGGCTGTTCGGCACCCTTTGCGCTGACCTGGACGGCAAACCTCTCGTGAACCGGTTCCGTATAACGGGTGCGAGCCCTCAGGAATGCGGCCATGTAGGACTGAGCTACCCGCTTCCAGACCATAGGCCGAGCATAAAGGTAGGCACGTTCGCGCATCGCCTCGCGTGCCTCATTGTCGGCTAGGAGCGCTATTGTGGCTTTAGCGATGGCGGCCGGATTCTCAAACGGGACCAGCATTCCGCGTCCATGTCCGAGCACTTCTGCAGCGTGCCAGTATGGAGTCGAGATGATGGCCTTCCCGGCACCAAGGGCATACGCCAGGGTTCCCGATACAGCCTGCGCTTCATGACAGTAGGGCGTGATGTAAATGTCGGCCGAGCCGACCAGTGAGGCCATCTCTTGAGGACTGACAAACCTGTTGATGAACAGAACCTGTCGTTCCAATCCCAGCTTCTTCGCCAGCGCCTGCAACTCGATCCTGTAGCGATCCCCCTCACGGGCACGAACCTGCGGGTGAGTGGCGCCTGCAATCATGTAAACAGCATTACTGTGACTGGCGAGGATGCTCGGCATGGCCTGGATCACGCTTTCGAACCCTTTGTTTGGAGAAAGCAGCCCAAACGTGAGAAGGACACTCTTGCCCTGGCAAGAGAAGCGATTCTTATACAGGTCCGGCTGCTCAAAAGGCAGGTCGGGGATGCCATGAGGAATCAGGTCGATCTTCTCGGCCGGGACTTTGAAGACCTCCTGCAGGACCCGCGATGAGTATCGGCTCATGACGACAAGGCGCTCGGAGTGTGCGGCAATCTTGTGCATTAGAATGCGTTGGTCCAGATTCGGCTCACGAAGCACCGTGTGCAGAGTTGTGATTACCGGCATCTTAAGGTGCTTCAGCAACACCACAATGTGGTTCCCGGATTTGCCTCCGAAAATTCCGTATTCATGCTGTAAACACACCAGATCGATATTCCCGGAATTCAGGAATTCGGCGGCGTCCCTGTAGGACTCGAGATCGCTTTCGCTGATCTCGAATTGCACCCGCTCGGGGTATAGGTAGCATGATGGCCCGTCGTTGATTGCTACCACCGATAGTTCGGCAGCAGGGTATTCGGCAGCGATCGCATTACACAAATCGGTCGTGAAGGTCGCAATTCCGCACTGCCTCGGAAGGTGGTTCCCAATCACCGCTATCCTGATCGGGCGCAATGGGCGTGGCACCAATTGAAGAGAGGAAGCTGAACCGACCCCGAAAACCCTGTACCGGGTTTCGGGATAGATGAGACGATTTGGTTGCGAGTTGGCAGAAGTGTTCGAAGCGGCCATTCCGTATGTCTCCCATAATCGTCGTGTGGTGATTGAAAAAACTCTAGGCCCTGAGAGGGGCGTGGGATCAGCTTTGGAATCCGGTCAGTTTTCTCTGAAGCTACCGACGAGAAATTTTGTGCACTTGAACACAACTCTTCTGCGGCTTCGTGATCGCCTCGGCGGTGTACTGCCGCAACAGCCAAATAGGCGCGGGCCGCGGGAATATGAAGGTCCGCAGCGGCTTCCACTTTGCTCTGGGGCACGGTATTGATCATCCCCCGAGGAAACACCCTGCCTGCTGCACCAGCAGTTTCCCACATTGGATTTGAAGATGCTGAGCAATCGAGCACATCGCTGCGAGAATGCTTCAATGAGGTCTTGGTACCTGGTTGAAGCAGAGAAGCTACCACCCCGCTTCTAAACAATGCGGTGCATGCGTTCTGCTCACATTTGACCGGACACCCGGCAGTGTTCTGCTGGATACTACTCATGGCAGACAACTTGCAAAGACACAGAAAGCAATCAACGCGCTCGCGCAATTGTCGGCAAATCCGACTCAACATGTTTACTCGCTGAAGTGCCCTGAGCGGACGGTCTCAGCTATCCGTAACGGGAACAGGAAGCGAGCATGTCCAAATGAATGTGCAACTGCTAAAAGACACCACGAAGTCGCTTTTTGCCGATCACAAGGGGCTGCTCGCGATGGATGAGAGCACCGGAACCTGTAACAAGCGCTTCGAAAAGCTTGGAATTCCGCAGACTGTCGAAGCTCGAAGAGCTTATCGCGAATTGATTGTGACGACTCCAGGGATCGGTGAGTCGATAGGCGGCGCGATCCTCTGCGACGAAACGATCCGTCAGCAGAAGAGAGACGGTACGACGTTTGTCAAAATTCTCATTGAGGCGGGTATCATTCCAGGCATCAAGGTAGACTCAGGCGCCAAGGAACTGGCCGGCCATCCGGGTGAAAAAGTCACAGAAGGCCTGGACAGATTGCGCGATCGCCTTCAGGCATATTTTCAAATGGGCGCGCGCTTTGCCAAGTGGCGGGCTGTGATTGCGATCGGCGAAGGGCTACCGAGTTGGGGATGCATTGAAGCCAACGCACATGCACTGGCTCGCTATGCCGCGCTGTGCCAGGAAGCCGGCCTTGTCCCTGTAGTCGAACCTGAGGTCGTCATGGATGGAGCGCATACCATGGAGCAGTGTTGCGAGGTCACCGACAAGGTGCTTCGCACGGTGTTCAGTGAGTTGATCGCGCAAAGGGTGGTCCTGGAAGGCATGGTTCTGAAGCCCAACATGGTGCTTCCTGGAATCTCCTCGAGCAGCCAACTAACACTGGACGACGTAGCCGACGCCACGGTGAACTGCTTTCTGCGATCCGTGCCCGCTGCAGTGCCGGCGATTGCTTTCCTGTCAGGCGGTCAACCTGCGGAATTGGCAACTGCGCGTTTGAATGCGATGAACGCAAGATTCAAGTCGCGGTTGCCGTGGGCGCTTGCATTTTCGTTTGCCCGTGCTATCCAGCAGCCAGCCCTGGAGATCTGGAGTGGCCGCCAGGAAAATGTCGCGGCAGCCCAGCAAGCGTTGTACCATCGTGCGCTCTGCAACAAGGCGGCACGCAGCGGTGAATACTCATCGGAGATGGAGAAATCATGACTGGAAACAAGCACAATCTGGAAGGAAATAGCAGCGACACGGGCGAGCCCGATCCCGGTCCTTACTGGAGACGCATGCATCGTGACTGGCGTTTCTGGGTAGGAGCGATTCTGATGGCAGCGGCCCTTTCTGTCTACGTGCTGAGTGGCGACCTGGCCTGGGTTCCAAATGGACATTCGCAACCTGCGATGCCAGCGAGTGTTGCGAATTGAGCATTCGATCATGAGCGATGGACAGCCAGCAACGGGCAACGCGCAGTTGTATCCACTCCGCTTCGAGCCGATCTATCAATATCGTCTGTGGGGGGGCAGACGCTTGTCTGGCTTGCTTTCAGCGCCGCTTCCGGGCGATGGACCCATTGGTGAAGCGTGGGTGCTGAGTGACCGCAGCGATCACCAAAGCCTGGTTGCTGATGGACCACTCAAAGGCCAGACGCTTGGGCAGGTGATGGAGCAGTTCCGCGAACAACTGATCGGCAACCTGTCTTCGCGCTTCAGCCGTTTTCCACTGTTGCTGAAGTTTCTCGACGCGCACGAGATGCTTTCAGTCCAGGTGCATCCCAGCGACGCGCATCCTGAACTGATTCCAGCGGGCGATACGGCCAAGACCGAAGCATGGGTTGTGATTGATGCCGAAAAGGGAAGCCATATTTATGCGGGCCTGAGGTCCGGTACCACTGCCAGCAATCTGCGGCAGTCTCTCGCCGATGGAACGATTGCGGACCATCTCGTGAGCATTTCCCCGAAGCCAGGCGATGCAGTATTCATCCCTGCGGGAACGGTGCACACGCTGGGCAACGATGTCGTGGTTTTCGAAGTCCAGCAGAATAGCGATGTGACCTTTCGACTTTACGATTGGGGCCATATCGACACCGAGACGAAGGAGCCACGGCCGCTCCAGGTGGACCAGGCTTTTGCATGCATAGGCTTCGGAGCGAGCGATAGTGGCCTGGTCACGCCCTGCGTCGAGACTACGACCCCTGTCAAGCGCGAGAGGCTGTTCGACTGCCATGCCTTCCTGTTGTGGCGTGTCCATGGGCAAGTGCCGTTTACAGTTGGAGCGAAGGCAGAGCCGCGCGTTCTGGTTGGTATCGCGGGATCAGGGCAGATTATGCACAATGGCACCCGTTACGCCGTAAGCAAGGGAGATGTTTGGCTCTTGTCGGCGGAGGCCGGAGAGTGTGCATTTCAACCTAGCGGAGAAGTCACTCTGTTGGAGATTGCGATCCCTTGATCGCTCAAGAAATTGTCCATGCAAAACAATCTCAGGTTGGGAGATGAATGAAAAAGCTCATCGTGTTCGATTTGGACGGCACGCTCGCGCCCAGCAAATCGTCTCTCGCTCCACAAACCGCGGGGCTGCTGCGCGACCTCCTGGGCATCATCAGAGTGGCCGTGATCTCTGGAGGCGCGTGGGCGCAGTTTGAAATGCAGCTTCTTTCCGATCTTCCCCAGGACAGTTTCCTTGCGAATTTGTCTCTCCTTCCAACATGCGGAACGAAGTTCTTTCAATACAACGGAGAGTGGAAGGAGCTTTATTCGGAGGATCTTACGGCGGAGCAAAAAAGAAAGATCATTGACTCTCTGGATAAGGCGGCTGGAGAGGCAGGCTATCGCGCCAACAAGGTTTGGGGAGATGTGATTGAAGACCGGGGAAGTCAGGTCACATACTCCGCGCTTGGTCAGCAGGCGCCTCTCGCAGAAAAGCAAAAGTGGGATCCCGATTTTGCCAAGCGCAAGAAGATCACTGCTATCCTCGAGACGCTTATCCCTGAGTTTTCCATTCGCATGGGGGGTGCAACCTCAATCGATGTGACCAAGCCTGGCATCGACAAAGCCTATGGCATAGGAAAGCTGAGTGAAACTCTCGACGTTTCCTTGAAAGAGAT
>Ga0302320_10007335_pt1 | contig 24278 bp, 22 predicted proteins | sample Bog_T0_3_FD_202130 | JGI IMG/M metagenome (GOLD analysis project Ga0302320, IMG submission 202130) | Peat permafrost microbial communities from Stordalen Mire near Abisko, Sweden - Bog_T0_3 | ecosystem: Environmental > Terrestrial > Soil > Wetlands > Peat | place: Sweden: Abisko, Stordalen Mire...
TTGAAAAACAACAGTTTAATGATGGCGGAAGGGGTGGGATTCGAACCCACGTTAGGATTGCTCCTAAGCCTGATTTCGAGTCAGGTGCCTTCAACCACTCAGCCACCCTTCCGCTTTATTATCAACAACTTGCAGCTAATCCACGCGCTCGATTTTTGCCATTGCACCCCGCCATTGCACCCCGCAACAATCAAAAATGCGCAAAACCGCTGCTCCGGCATCACAGAAACCATTGATTTTATTGTGGGTTAAAATTTGAACAATGCAAGGCAATAACCCAGAATCAGGTGCCTTTATATGTTCAAGGCACCATTGGTTACTGTTGGAATCGAGCGGAATTGAACGTCCGCCAGACTTGGATGTATGCGACGTGATTTATCTAACGGCGTGGACACCCTTTCCGAGCCACCCCGGCCTTGATAGTGGCTTGCCAAGGAACAAAGGCTGACGCCAAGTGTTCACCTCGGTTAAAGAAATATTGGCTGCGTTGACACGGGCACCTGCTATCGAGCATTGTTCCAAATCGTCGTTCCTTTCAAACCGCCAGCGCGCATCTGGCTTCTTCGACATTCGAGATAAAAACTTTGTCGTCGCCAATCTTGCCGGTCTTCGGAGACTTGATTATTTTCACCGCCTGCTCCGCGCGCTCATCCATCACCACCAAATCAATTTTGATCTTTGGCAAAAAATCAACGGTATGTTCCCTGCCGCGGTAAGTTTCCGTATGCCGGTTCTGCCTGCCAAACCCCTTCACTTCACAAACGGTCATCCCTTCAATGCCTATCTTCTCCAAGGCACGTTGGACTTCATCCAATCTGGAAAAATCGATCACAGCTTCGATTTTTTTCATACGTTTTTCAAAATGTCATTCAACTACGCTTGCCTTTGGCAAATCAAACCCATCAAGCAACTGTGGTGCCAGTCGAAATAACCATCAGGTCAAAATTTGCAAAGCGCCCGATTGATAATTGGTTGATGTCTAAATCCGGGCCGGTTTTGTGTGGTTTAGTCGCATTGCTCCACTAGGTGGCTCGAACGAACCGATGACGTTACGCGAGATGATGAGTGATTGGAACTGCTCAACATGGCGAAATATCACCAGCGCAATAATTGTCCACGTTGTGGCAAGTGATGAATAGCGATGATTTTACACCTGTGGCAGGTTGGCACTGTGATTGCGGCAAGAACAAACTTGTGAATTCATTCGTAAATGAAAATCAGCGCGGGTGTGCCGGGCTGGAAGAGGGGGCGTGCGCCTTGGCGGCGGAAAAGGGCTGCCGGGTGGTGGATGAATTAAATCTGCTGCTCAACATTTCCTACACGCTGGAAAGCAGCCTCGAACTGCGCAAAGTCATCCGGCCGGTCCTCCTCAAAATGGAAGAGGTGATGGGACTTCAATGCGGCACCCTTTCCATCCTTGACCGCAAAAGTGACAAATTTTCCGCTTCCGAGGCGGTCGGGCTGCCGCGCCACCTTACAAAGGAAGAATATCTCCAGCATTACCGCCCGCTGATTGACGACGTGATTCGCACCGGCCAAGCCGTGGTGGTGCCGGACGTTTCGGCGGAGCCATCGCTCAAACTGAAAAGTGCGGATGGGAAGGCTGAAAAAATGGCGCTGATTTGCGTGCCGGTGAAATTCGGCGAGGAAGTCGTGGGTTGTTTGAGCGCGGAACGTCCGAGCCGGACGGAGGTCAGCCTGGCGGCTGATCGGCGGCTGCTTTCGCTCGTGGCCAATGTCATCGCCCAAAGCGTCCATTTCCACCACGTCACCGAGGAACGCCTGAACGAACTGCAACGGGAAAACGAGCGGTTGCAGGAGCAGTTGCGGACAAGCCTGCGTCCGCCGAACATGATCGGCAATTCCACAGCGATGCGTTCGGTTTATCAGCATATTGAGCAGGTGGCGGGCAGCGCCACCACCGTGCTCATTCGCGGCGAGTCCGGAGTGGGCAAGGAATTGGTGGCCCGCGCCCTGCACGAGCAAAGCCCGCGCAAAGGCAAGGCATTCGTGAAGTTCAACTGCGCTGCGCTGCCGGAATCCATCATCGAAAGCGAATTGTTCGGCCACGAAAAAGGCGCGTTCACCGGCGCGGTTGCCATGCGCAAAGGCCGGTTTGAAATCGCCGGCGGCGGCACGATTTTTCTCGACGAAATCGGCGATATTTCGCCATCCACCCAGATCAAGCTGTTGCGCGTGTTGCAGGAAAAGGAATTCGAACGCGTTGGCAGCCAGACGCCGATCAGTTCCGACGTCCGCGTCATCACGGCCACCAGCCGCAATCTCGAAGAAATGATCGAGAAGGAAAAATTCCGTTCCGACCTGTATTACCGTCTCAATGTCTTTCCAATTTACGTTCCCCCGTTGCGCGACCGCAAATCGGACATCCTGCTTCTGACGGACAGTTTTGTGGAGAAGTTCAGCAAGAGCAGCGGCAAAAATGTCCGGCGCATATCCACCGCTGCCATTGATCTGCTGGTCAGTTACCACTGGCCCGGCAACGTGCGCGAACTGGAGAATTGCATCGAACGCGCCGTGTTGCTGTCCCCAGGACCCTCGATTGAGGCGCATCATCTGCCACCGACGCTGCAAAAAAAGGACCCGTCCGAGAAAGGGGCCACCGGCACGCTCGACTCCGCCGTGTCCGCGCTTGAATACGAGATGATTGTGGCTGAACTCAAGGCACTCGATGGCAACATGGCCCGCGCCGCGCGAAAACTCGGCCTGACCGAACGCCAAATCGGCCTGCGCGTGAAACGCTTTGGCATTGATTTCAAACGCTTCCGGCGCGGGGAAACTACGGTGGCGTGAACACGCAATCCTCCTCGTCCTCGTTCTCGATCCCGTCCTCGAAATCGAAAGCAATCGAGGACGAGGACGACAAAGAATTATTGAGCCGGGCTCTTGGTTCGTATCTCGGACTGGCGGTCGGCGATGCTTTGGGCGCCACGGTGGAATTTATGACGGCGCGGGAGATTGCCGCGCGATATAAAATCCACAACCAAATCGTCGGCGGCGGTTGGCTCCACCTGAAACCGGGCGGTGTCACCGATGACACGGAGATGGCGCTCGCGCTCGGATCCGCTTTGATTGCCAGCGGCGGTTGGAATTTGTGCGCCATCGCCGATGCTTTTGTCGCCTGGATGCGCGGCAACCCTCCCGACATTGGCAATGCCTGCCGGCGCGGCATCAGCCGTTACATTTCCGACGGGAGCCTGTGCGGTGAGACTGCCGAGAGCAATGGCGGCAACGGCGCGGCCATGCGCAATCTGCCCGCCGTGCTTGTCTCTTTGAACAGCGAAGAGATTCTCATCCAGCGGAGCATCGAGCAGGCGCACATCACTCACAATCATCCGAAATCTGACTCCGCCACTTCTGCGCTGGCCTGCATGACCCGGCGGCTTCTGCTCGAAGGCGAACAGGCCGCTTGTGATCAAATCGCTGGTGACTTGATTGCCCGGCATCCCGACTTCAATTTCAAACCCTGGCCCGGCAAGACCAGCGGCTACATTGTGGACACGGTGCAAACGGTCTTCGACGGATTTTTCAACACTGGAAGTTTCGAGGAATGCCTGGTGCGAGTCGTCAACCGGGGCGGCGACGCCGACACCACCGGCGCGATCGCCGGTCAGCTTGCCGGCGCGCTTTATGGCGTTCACGGCATTCCGATCCGTTGGCTCAAAAAACTTGACCCGAAAGTCACTGACGCCATTTATAATCAAATACCAAAGCTTCTCAACCTTTCCACTCCCTGATATAACCTTCGGAACAGCCCGGATTTTAATGCGACCGCCAGAAAACTTATATCATCAGAACATCACCGAGGACGGATCGCGCTCGTCCTGCTCGCTCAACCGCTGCAATCTTTCACCGTGGATCATCGGTTCGGAGGAGTTTCAGGCCAATCCGCTGCCCGTTGAGATCGACGGGGCGCGCACCACCGACGGCTCGCTCTTCCGCCGCCTCGGAGAAATCGCCGACGCCGGGGAACGCAGCCGCCTTTTTCACGACTACGTCTGCGTCAAATTTGGCCTCAACGACAAAACCGTGTCGGCCGGCGGCAAACTGAAATCCGTTTACAGCTATGTGCATTTGCTGAACGCCTGGGGCGCGGACAGCAACCGGCAGTCGGGTGCCGTTCTCAAGGCGTGGGTGGAAAGCCGCTTTGGGATTCTGGCCACCTACCACAACGGGCGTCTGGCGGATGACGCTGCGGCGCGCGAAGCCTTCCTGCTCGACCGGACGCGCGGCGCGGCCAAGTTCATCGGCGTCCTGATGCAACTCGACCTCCTCTACACCTTTTGCCAGGACGAACTTCGCCGTCGTTTTCCGGACAAAAAATGGAAGACGCTTTATCGCGGCACGCACGATTCCGAGGAATACACCGTGCAAAAGGAAGCGGGCGCAAAACGCGCCGCGCTGGTGCAGTTGAACAATTTGAGTTCGTTCACCTCCGACCCGGAGGTGGCTTGGGAATTTGGGTCCAGCGCCTGGGAGGTGGAAGTGCCACTGGCCAAGATCGTTTTCTTCAGTGGTCTGCTGCCCAAATCCCTGCTTGCGGGAGAATCCGAGCATTTGGTTCTGGGCGGATATTACAACGTGCGCACCTTGCTCTGCTGATGGTCTCCGAGCCGCCGCCCACCAAGGTCACATCCATGTAGCTTCGCGCCGCGTTCCTACGCAAATGTAGCCTCTTCCGGGGTGGCCATTTTTCGCGCCGTCCTGATAAGGAATTATTTTCGCCTTTGTTCCCAATGGTTTTCCTGACTCCCGGCACCTGAAATCAAGGGAATTTACCCGTTGGCACGATGCCTGCGAAAGGGATAGTTGCGCCGGTCGGAAGCATCCGCCGGGTTAATAAATAAAAACAAATTCATTTATGAGAAAAATTGCAATCTACGGAAAAGGCGGAATTGGCAAATCCACCACCACGCAAAACACCGTCGCCGGCCTCGCCGAGAGCGGTAAAAAAGTCATGGTCGTCGGTTGCGACCCGAAGGCTGACTCCACGCGCCTGCTGCTTGGCGGCCTCTCGCAACGCAGCGTGCTCGACACGCTCCGCGAGGAAGGCGAAGACGTGGAACTGGCCGACATCCGCAACGGCGGTTTTTGCAACACCATGTGCGTGGAATCCGGCGGTCCCGAACCCGGCGTCGGTTGCGCGGGCCGCGGCATCATCACCTCGATCAACATGCTTGAACAACTCGGCGCTTACGACGCCAGCGAAAATCTGGACTACGTATTTTACGACGTGCTGGGCGACGTGGTGTGCGGTGGATTTGCGATGCCGATTCGCGACGGCAAGGCCGAGGAAATTTACATCGTCTGTTCCGGCGAAATGATGGCGATGTATGCCGCGAACAACATCTGCAAGGGAATTCTGAAATTTGCCACGAACGGCAAGGTCCGGCTCGGCGGCCTGATCTGCAACAGCCGCAAGGTGGACAACGAAAAGCAAATGATCGAGCAGTTTGCCAAGGTGCTCGGCACACAAATGATTCATTTTGTGCCGCGCGACAATGACGTGCAACGCGCCGAGATCAACCGCAAGACGGTCATCGAATGGAATCCGAAATGCGGCCAGGCGGATGAATACCGCGCGCTGGCCAAGGCGATTGATCAGAACACCAATTTCGTCATCCCGAAGCCGCTGCCCATGCCGGAGCTGGAAAAACTCCTGATGGAATTCGGACTTTACAACTGAACTGCGGGCGACCGATCCGAATTTGGCATAGCCGCAGAAAACCAAGCAACCAGAACGAAACATTATGTCTGAAACGACCATTACGATTCCAGTGGCCATGCCCGATCCGGCGGCGGTGAAGGCGGAAATGCTGAAGATTTATCCGGCCAAAACTGCGAAGAAGCGCGCCAAACAGATCGTCCTTAACGAGCCGGATACACCGCCGGAAATCGGCGCCAACTCGCGCACAATCCCGGGCATCATCACGCAGCGTGGCTGCACCTATGCCGGTTGCCGTGGCGTCGTGATGGGGCCGATTTACGACCTGCTGCAAATTACCCACGGCCCTGTCGGTTGCGGATTTTATGCCTGGCTCTCGCGCCGCAACCTTGTTCGTCCGGCCAAGGGCCAGACCAATTACCTCCAATACTGCATGAACACGGACATGCAGGAGGACCAGATCATTTTCGGAGGCGAAAAGAAATTGAAGCAGGCGATCAAAGAGGCTTACGAGATTTTCAAACCAAAGGCGATTGCGATTCTGGCGACGTGCCCGGTCGGCCTGATCGGCGACGACATCCACACCGTGGCCAAGCAGATGAAGGAGGAACTCGGCATCAACGTCATGGCGTTCAGTTGCGAGGGCTACAAGGGCGTCAGCCAGTCCGCCGGCCATCACATCGCCAACAACGGCGTGTTCAAAAACATCATCGGTATGGACGACAAGCCCGACGAGGCGGAGTTCAACATGAACATCCTCGGCGAATACAACATTGGCGGGGACGCGTGGGAGATTGACACGCTGCTGCGCAAATGCGGCATCCACGTCACCTCGACCTTGAGCGGCGACGTCAGCTACGACCAGGTGAAGAAGTCGCACACCGTCATGCTCAATGGCGTCATGTGCCACCGCTCGATCAATTACATCGCGGAGATGATGGAGAAGAAATTCGGCATTCCATGGATCAAGGTGAATTTCATCGGCGCGGAAGCCACGACGAAGACGCTGCGGAAAATCGCGAAGTTTTTCGACAGCAAAAAACTGACGGACCGTGTCGAGGAAGTCATCGCGCAGGAAATGATCGCGTTGCGACCCGTGCGCGACGAAATCAAGGCCCGTCATCAAGGCAAGAAAGCGGCGCTGTTTGTCGGCGGTTCGCGGGCGCATCACTATCAGGATTTGTTCCGCGACATTGGCATGGAAATCATTTCCGCCGGTTACGAGTTTGCGCACCGCGACGACTACGAAGGCCGCAAGGTTTTGCCTACGATCAAGGTGGACGCCGATAGCCGCAACATCGAGGAACTGCACGTCGAGGCTGATCCGGCGCGGTTCAAACCGAGCAGGACACCGGAACAAATCGAGGCGCTCAAGGCCGGCGGGTTCAGCTTCAAGGATTACGAAGGCATGATGGTCGAGATGAAGAAGAACACGCTCATCATTGACGACATCACCCATCACGAGATGGAAAAGCTAATCGAAATCTACAAGCCGGACATCATCGGTTCCGGCATCAAGGACAAGTTTGTCATCGAAAAAATGGGCGTGCCGTGCAAGCAGTTGCACAGCTACGACTACAGCGGGCCTTACGCGGCGTTCACCGGCGCGGTGAATTTTTACCAGGAAGTTGACCGGATGCTCACGACGAAAGTCTGGAAATTCATCACGCCACCGTGGGAAAAAGACCCGCAGTCAGCCGCCGAACTTGTCCACGCATCCAAGCTGAATGGCGGGAAGAAAAACGGCGAGGCGAAATCCTGGCGCAAACCCGCCGCGGCCGCCGAGGAAGTTTGAGAAACACCAAACCTTTAACCCCAAATTTATTATGCTCGACGGAACCACGGCTGAAATCAAACCACGCGAGGCCCTCCGCATCAATCCCGCCAAGACCTGCCAGCCCATCGGCGCGATGTATGCCGCGCTTGGCATCCACGCCTGCATGCCGCACAGTCACGGCTCCCAAGGCTGCTGCGCGTATCATCGCAGCCATCTCACGCGCCATTTCAAGGAGCCGGTCGCGGCCACGAGCAGTTCCTTCACCGAAGGCGCTTCGGTGTTCGGCGGCCTCGCCAACATGACGCAGGCGCTTAACAACATCTTCACAATTTACAATCCGAAGGTGGTTGCCGTCCACACGACCTGCTTGTCCGAGGTCATCGGCGACGACATTCCGATGATGATCAAAAAAGCCACCGAGGAAGGCATCATCCCGGCGGGCAAAGTCGTGATTCACGCGAACACGCCAAGCTTCGTCGGCTCGCACGTCACCGGTTTTGCCAGCATGGTGACCGGCATGGTGAAATACCTCGCCGAATCCAGCGGCAAGACCGAGGCGCAATTGAAGGATGAAGCGCAACTCAATGTCATTCCCGGTTTCATTGATCCCGCAGACATGCGCGAGCTGAAGCGCATCATCAAGGAAATAGGAGTCAAAACCATCCTGTTCCCCGACACCAGCGGCGTGCTGGACCTGCCGCAGGACGGACGTTACCGGATGTTTCCGAGTGGCGGCGCAACTGTCGAGCAGATCAAATCCGCCGGTGACAGCGTGGGCACGATTGCGCTCGGCCATTTCGCCTCCCACCCGGCGGCGACGGAATTGGACGAAAAATGCAACGTCCCCTGCGCGCTGCTGGAACTGCCCTACGGCCTCACGAACACCGACCATTTCATCCACGCGCTCCGCAACCACGGCGGCGTGAATGTGCCCGTCACCATTGGCGAGGAACGCGGCCGACTGCTCGACGCCATGAGCGACATGCACCAGTATTTTCATGGCAAACGGGTGGCCATCGCCGGCGATCCGGACCACGTCATCGCGCTCACGCAATTCCTCGTGGAACTAGACATGAAGCCTGCCTATGTCATCACCGGTTCGCCTGGCAATCATTTCGAAAACCGCCTTGGAGAAATTCTCGCCGACCACGCGCCCGACGCCTTCGTCAAGCAGAACGCGGATTTGTTCGAGCTTCATCAACGGATCAAAAGCAATCCGGTGGACCTCATCATCGGCAACACCTACTGCAAATACATTGCGCACGTGGAAAACATCCCGTTCGTGCGCTTCGGCTTCCCGGTGCTGGATCGCATGGGCCACCGTTACTTCCCGAGCGTCGGCTACATGGGCGCGCTGCGGCTCATGGAAAAAATCAACGACGTGCTGCTCGATCACAAGGACCGCGACTGCCCGGAGGAAAACTTTGAGTTGATTCAATAATGCGCGGCAAATGAAATGACGCCGTTCACCATCAACTCCGCCACCGAGTCGGACGTGCCAATCCTTCTGGCCATGATCCGCGAGCTGGCGGAGTTTGAGCGGCTCGCGCACGAAGTGGAAGTGACTGCCGACTCGCTGCGCGCTGCGCTTTTCGGCGAACGTCCGGTAGCCGCCGCGTTGCTGGCGCGCATGGATGACTTTCCGGCCGGCTACGCGGTTTATTATCATACTTTTTCCACTTTCGTCGGCCGGCCCGGGATTTTCCTCGACGACATTTACGTCCGCCCGGAATTCCGCAAGCGCGGCATCGGCCGAGCCATGCTTGAAGCGGTCGCCAAGATCGGCATGGATATCGGCGGCGGCCGGTTCGAGTGGATTGCCCTGCGCTGGAATGAAAATGCCTTCAGCTTCTATCGCAGCCTCGGGGCGAAAGTCATGGACGAATGGGCGTTGCTTCGCATGAACAGCCGCGAAGTCGGCAACCTCGTCGCCGCGAAAGTGAAGGTGACCGCGTGATCAAGCTACTGCCAGGCCGCGAAAAACATGTCGTTCATACGGGCGGCGCTGGCGGCAAGCCCGCCGAGATGGCCTGCGGCAAGAACAGCACCGCCGGCTCCGTCAGCCAGCGCGCCTGCGTGTTTTGCGGCTCGCGCGTGGTGCTGTATCCGATTGCCGATGCGCTGCACATCGTCCACGGGCCGGTGGGCTGCGCGGCCTACACATGGGACATTCGCGGCGCGCTCTCCAGTGGGCCGCAACTCCATCGCAACAGCTTTTCCACTGACTTGCAGGAAATGGACGTGATCTTTGGTGGCGAGAAAAAGCTCGAAGCCGCGCTGCTCGAACTCATCGGGCATCATTTACCGAAGGCCGCGTTTGTTTATTCCACGTGCATCGTCGGCCTCATCGGCGACGACGTGAGCGCCGTGTGCAAACGCGTGGCGGCCAAGACCGGCATTCCCGTGCTCGGCGTGCATTCCGAAGGTTTCAAGGGCACAAAAAAAGACGGCTACAAGGCCGCGTGCGACGCGCTCTTCAACCTCATTGGCACCGGTGACATTTCAAATATCACTCCGCACAGCATCAACATCCTCGGTGAATTCAATCTTGCCGGCGAAACGTGGATTCTGCGCGACTACTACAAGCGCATGGGCATCGAGGTCGTGTCGTGTCTCACCGGCGACTCGCGGATCGAAGACATCCGCCGTGCGCACGGCGCGAAGCTGAATCTTGTCCAATGCTCCGGCTCGATGACCAGCCTCGCCAAAATGATGGAGTGCGACTACGGCATTCCGTTCAAGCGCGTTTCCTACTTTGGCATCGAGGACATGAGCGCCGCGCTTTACGAAGCCGCGAAATTTTTCAAGGACGACCCGGCGATCATGGATCGCGCGCAGAATCTCGTGCGCGAGGAAGTCGCCGCCATTTATCCCGAACTGCTGCGCTTCAAGCAGAAGCTCATCGGCAAGAAGGCGGCCATTTACGTCGGCGGCTCGTTCAAGGCGTTCTCGCTGATGCGCGCGTTGCGGCTCATCGGCATGGAAACGGCCATCGTCGGCTCACAGACCGGCGACAAGGACGACTACAAACAGCTCCAGGAAATGGCCGATCCCGGCACGATCATCGTGGACGACGCCAATCCACTGGAGTTGGCGAAATTCTGCCTGGAAAAGGACGTGGACCTGTTCATCGGCGGTGTGAAGGAACGGCCCATCGCCTATAAACTCGGCATCGGTTTCTGCGACCACAACCACGAGCGCAAGGAACCGCTCGCCGGCTACATCGGCATGTTGAATTTTGCGAAGGAAGTTTACGCGAGCGTCGCCAGCCCGGTGTGGCAGTTCGCCCCGCGCCGGGCGAAACGCCTCGCCCCGCTACCGTCAAACGCCGTCCTGTGACCGATGCCTCTTTCCGCCAGCAATGTTGGCTGTTTCCTAAAACATTCCTCTGGCCCGTGCCCGACCAAGCCCAAAAATTCGCTCCTACGTTTAAGTGGTTTTTACCTTGGAACCTACGCAAATGTCGGCTTCGCGCCGGCACGAGAATCAGACCGGCAACGCAGGAAATTTTTAATATGCCAGTTTTCATTGGGGTTTTGTGGCCATTTCAAAACCAAGAGCGAATCCAACGCAGGTTGGCATCCCGATTGCAAAGAGACCAGTTGCTGTGTTGAAAACCGACATTCAAGAGATGCGGGCGGACGATCCGGGTTGCCCCGGAACTTGCGAAAGCCCGGCTGATTGTCAGGGCTTGGCGAACTGCACCGCCAACGCCGAATCTCGTAGCAGCCGACGTGAGGAGGCTCATTCTGAAAATACACTTATTCAGAGCCTCCTTACGTCGGCTGTTACGGACGAAGAGGATGAACCGCAATCGAAGAATTTCACCTCCACGCGCAACGCCTGCAAGCTTTGCACGCCGCTCGGCGCATGCCTGGCGTTTCGCGGCATCGAGGGCTGCATCCCATTTTTACACGGCGGACAGGGCTGCTCCACTTACATCCGCCGCTATCTCATCAGCCATTTCCGCGAACCGATTGACATCGCGTCGTCGAACTTCCACGAGGACAGCGCGATTTTCGGCGGCAGCAAGAATTTTTCGCTGGGTGCGCTGAACATCACGCGCCAATACCAGCCGCAGCTCATCGGCGCGGCCACGACGTGCCTGACGGAAACCATCGGCGAGGACATGGGGCAACTGATTCGCGACGTCAAGGAAAAGCACGGTGATGTCGCCGCGCCCATCGTCCACGTTTCGACGGCGAGCTATCGCGGCACGCACATTGACGGTTTTCATTCTGCCGTGCGCGAATTGGTGGGGCAAATCGCGGTGGCCGGTGGAAAAAATAAATCAGTCGCGCTGTTTCCTGGCATGGTGTCTCCCGCCGACTTGCGGCACTTGAAAGAAATTTTTGCGGACTTCAATTTGCCGCTGACCTTGCTACCGGATTATTCGGAGTCCATGGACGGCGCGACATGGTCGGAATACGAGAAGTTGCAATCCGGAGGCACGCCCATCGCCGCCATCCGAGCGCTCGGCACGGCGCAGGCGACGATTGAATTTGGCCGCACGCTCGTCGAAACCAAAACCGGCGGAACGGTGCTGCAAACCAAGTTCGGCATTCCGCGCCGGTTGCTCGGCCTGCCGATGGGCATCCGCGAGAGCGATGCTTTCTTCAACGCGCTCGCGGAAATCGCCGGAGTCGAGATGCCGGTGAAATATCGGCGCGAACGCGGCCGGCTCGTGGACAGCTTGATTGACGGGCACAAATACGCCTTCGAGAAGCGCGCCATTGTTTTCGGCGAGGAAGATCTGGTAATTGGTTTGACGGCGTTGCTCTGCGAAATCGGGGTGACGCCGGTGCTGTGCGCCAGCGGCGGACGGAGCAAGCAACTTGAAAAATGTTTGCGCGCGGCCGTTCCCGATCTGCCGGCGGAAACGCTCGTGAAGGAAGATTTCGATTTCGCCGAGATCGCCGAGGCCGCGCCGGAGTTGAAGCCGGATTTTCTCATCGGCAGCAGCAAGGGCTATTCGATTGCGCGCCGCCTGAAGGTGCCGCTCATCCGCGTCGGCTTTCCGATTCACGACCGCGTCGGCGGCCAGCGCGTGCTGCATCTCGGCTATCGCGGCGCGCAGGAGTTGTTCGACCGCATCGTCAACGCGCTGCTCGAAGTAAAACAGGAGACCTCAATCGTCGGTTACGCCTACCTATGAACACGACCGAAATTGATTTCAGCAACCATCCCTGTTTCAGCAAGGACGCACACAAAAAATACGGGCGCATCCATCTGCCGGTCGCGCCGCGCTGCAACATCCAGTGCAATTTCTGCAACCGCAAATACGATTGCCTGAATGAAAGCCGCCCCGGCGTCACCAGCACCGTGCTGACGCCGCAACAGGCCGTGGCGTATCTGGGCAGCGTCGTGGAACAGCGCCCGGAAATTTCCGTCATGGGCATTGCCGGCCCCGGCGACCCGTTTGCCAATCCCGACGAGACGATGGAAACGCTGCGGCTCACGCGGAAGAAATTCCCAAAAATGATTCTGTGTGTCGCGACGAACGGATTGAATGTCACTCCTTACGTTGACGAGATGGCCGACTTGAAGGTGAGCCATGTCACGCTCACTATCAACGCCGTGGATCCGGCGATTGGCGGCGAGATTTATTCCTGGGTGCGCGACGGCAAACGCCCGTTGCGCGGCGCGGAAGCGGCGTCGGCATTAGGCGCGCGGCAGATGGACGCGCTCGTCAAACTCAAGGCGCGCGGCATCACGGTGAAGGTCAACACCATCATCATGCCGGGCATCAACGACGATCACATTCCCGAAATCGCGGAGAAAGTTTCCGGCCTCGGCGCGGACATCATGAACCTCATGCCGCTGATGCCGGTGAAAGGTGCGGTGTTTGAAGACGTGCCGCCGCCAGACACACTGACCACGGCCCGCCTGCGTTTGCAATGCGGCCAGCTTCTGCAGCAGATGACGCATTGCGCCCGCTGCCGCGCGGATGCCGTCGGCTACATCGGCGAGAACATGACCACCGAGCAGCACGACGCCTTGAATCATTATGCGAACGCCAGTCTGAATCCGGCGGAGAACGACGTGCGCTCGTTCGTCGCCGTCGCCACGATGGAAGGCGCGCTGGTCAACCAGCATCTTGGCGAAGCCGAACGGTTCATCGTTTATGAGCAGGATGCCGGGGCGCCGGGCAATTTTCATTTGAAAGAAATTCGTCCCGCGCCACCACAGGGCGGCGGTGATGCGCGCTGGGCCGAACTGGCCGCGACGTTGAAAGATTGCCGCGCGTTGCTCGTCAACGCGGCCGGCCCGACGCCGATGAAAGTCCTTACACAGCACGGCCTGAAAGTCATCGAAATGGAAGGCTTGATTGACGAGGGCTTGCGTGCGGTGTTTGCGGACAAACCGATTCCCGCCGCATTGAAACGTCGTTTCACCAGTTGCGGCGCGGGTATTTCATGCAAAGGCACCGGAACCGGCTGCGGCTAATAAACCATTGAACCAAAACAAAAACATGTCCCCCAAACTCATCACTGCATTGGAAAAACAGGCCAACCACGAATTGCTGGCCGCACAGTCATATCTCGCCATGGCCTATTGGTGCGATGTCCATCTTCACGGCGGCTTCGCGAAATTCTTTCACCAACAGGCGGCGGAGGAACAGGACCACGCCGGGAAAATTCTGAAACATCTTGCCGACCGCGGCGTGGTTCCGGCCATCGGAGCAATCGCCGCCGCAAAGGTGGGTTTTCAGAACCTCGTCGAAGTGGCGCAGGCGGCTTACGACTTTGAACGCGCCAACACCGTCGGCATCCACGCCGCCTATGAAGCGGCGCTCGCGGAGAAGGATTATCCCGCGCAAGTGATGTTGCACTGGTTCATCAGCGAGCAGGTCGAAGAGGAGGCATGGTCCGACAAGCTCCTCGTCAAAACCCGCGAGGCCACGTGCGCCGGAGCCATGCTGAACCTCGACCGGCACCTGGCGAAAATTCTCAACGACGATTCCGACGAAAGCTGAACAAATAATTTTGTCCTCAACTCTCAACAAAAAACCATCAACTAATTATGAGCAAACCAAGTCATCACATATTTGTCTGCGGCAGTTATCGGCCCACCGGCGCGGCGGGCGTCTGCCACAAAAAAGAATCCTCGCACCTGCTCCAGCACCTCACGCTGGAGGTGCAGGATCGCGGCCTCGACGACGTCATGGTCTCCAGCACCGGCTGCATGAACATCTGCGACAGCGGTCCGGTGATGGTCGTTTATCCCGAAAACATCTGGTATAAACAGGCGACCATCGAAACCGCCGAGGCGATTCTCGACAGCCTCGAAGAAAAAGCCGCGCTGCCGCCGGCAACCTTGTTTGCGTGAACCCGCCCGGCATTCATCTCATTGACACCACGCTGCGCGACGGCGAGCAGGCGGCGGGCGTGGCGTTCTCGCGCTCGGAAAAAATCGGCATTGCCGCCGCGCTTGCCCGTGCCGGCGTGCTGGAACTTGAACTCGGCATTCCGGCGATGGGCCAGGCGGAAATTGATGACATCAATGCCGTCAGCGACCGTGTCAACGGCGTGCGGCTGACGACGTGGTGTCGCGGCACGCGTGAAGACTTGCAAGCCGCTACACGTTGTCGTGTTCACGGCGCGCATTTTTCGCTGCCGGTTTCGGAAATTCATCTGCGCGCCTGGAAAAAAGACCGAGCCTGGGTTTTGCGCACTCTGGTTGAGCTGGCGACCGAATTCCGCGACGCCTTTCAATTTCTTTCGGTCGGCGCGCAGGATGCGTCGCGTGCTGACCGGGATTTTCTGATCGAGTTTGCACAAACCGCCGAGGCCGCCGGGATTTGCCGTCTGCGGATCGCCGACACAGTGGGAATTTTGAATCCGCTGCAAACAGTGGAATTATTTTCGTCACTGCGCGTAGCCACACCGAATTTGAGCCTGGAATTTCACGGGCACAACGACCTTGGCATGGCGACGGCGAATACCATCGCCGCGCTCGCTTCCGGCGCGGATGCCGCGAGCGTCACCGTCAACGGCCTTGGCGAACGCGCCGGCAATGCGCCGCTGGACGAGATCGTCATGGCTGCACGGCTCACGTTGCGCGCGGATTGCGGCGTGAAAACGCGGCAGCTTTCCGCGCTGGGCGATCTGGTCGCGCATGCGTCGTGCCGTCCGCTTGCGCCCGAAAAGCCCGTGACCGGCAAGGCGGTTTTCCGCCACGAATCGGGCATCCACTGCGGCGGCCTTTTGCAAAATCGCGCAACTTACGAACCGTTTGCCGCCGAGGACGTGGGCCACGCGCCGACCGAAATGGTTGTTGGCAGGCATTCCGGCACACGGCTGCTGCGCGAAAAACTGGAGCAGATGAAAATGGATTTTCCGCCGGTGCTGCTGCCAGCGCTGCTGGCGGCGGTCAGACGATTTTCCGCCGTTCGCAAACGCAACGTGACCGATGCGGAATTGCAAATCCTCGCGAACAACCTCAAAAGAAATCATGGCCTTCCTGATCTATAAAAAATACGGCAACGCCGAAAGCATCCGCTACGAAAAACTCCAGCCACTCAAACTCGGCGGCCGCGACGGGCTTATCGCAAAGCACGTCAAAACTTTGACCGGCGACCAAACGCGGAGTTGGAAGATCAGCGCGACAACCCTGCTGAAACTCGCCGGGTTCGCCGGCGCGGTGGATGAACTGGCGGTGCTGTTCGATGTCGCGGGCAAAGACGCCACGAATGTTTGCCTTTACGAACTCACGCGGATTCACGGCAGTTGCGCGGATACTTCCACGCAACTCGCGTTGGATTTTGCCGTGGTCGTGGATCAGGAAATTGGCGACGGCGCAGCAGCCTTCGTGGACTGTTTTGAAATTCCCGTGCCAGAAAAACCGCGCTTGCTTGGCGAAACGCTCGCGCTCACCGGCGGCCCCGGCGGCGGCGACTGGAAATGGGCCGGCACCTCGCTGCAACTTGGCGCGACGGTGGTGCAGGCGCAGCACGGCCACGGCGACGGCACCGGCGAACCCTGCCCAAGCTGCACCTGTGGCCGTCGCGAAGCCATGAACAAATAATTTTCCATGTGCGTAGAAGCTGCTCCAAAATCCGGCTGCAAAAAAACTTCCTGCGGCTGCGGCGGTCACAGTCGTCAGGCGCGTGCCGCGACTCAACCTGACCCGCGCGCAATTCTTGCGTTTAAGTTTGGCGAGGAGCCCGAACAAAAATGCAATTGCAGTGGCACCTGCCCACGCCATTACCTTGCCATCACCGGATTCATTCTCGTCACATTCGTGATTTTGCACCTGACTGTCAATATGCTCGGTTTGTGGCCGGCCCGATTTCAAGCGGCAGTCAATCGCATTCATGGCCTGGGCGCGGCATTGCCGGTCCTCGAAATCGGTTTGATTTTCATTCCGCTGACAATTCATGTCGCGCTCGGTTTGCAGACGTTGCACCGGGAGAAATTGAAATTTGGCGTGGAAAAACATCACCACGGCAGCGACTTGCGCCAGTGGCTGCAACGTGTCACCGCCGTGATCCTGCTGGCGTTCCTCGCGTTTCACCTCGCCACAATGCACCGGTGGGGGCTGCACCTGGTTTTTCGCCTGACGCACTGGCCGGCGTTGGAACGCTATGCGGCGGGCGGATTGTTCGAGCCGTCGCGCGCGTTCGCTTCCGTGCGCGATGGACTCGGCAATTTCTGGAGCGCCGCGTCAGGTCATCCGGCAAATCTGCTCATCGCGCAATTTTACTTGCTCGGTATCGGATCCGCCGTATTTCATCTCGCCAATGGCGTGGCCACCGGTTCAGAAGTGTTGGGACTCACCAAAACACCTGCTGCGCAACGACAGCTCTGGCGACTTTGCCTCGTCGCCGCGCCGCTGCTGCTCACCGGCATGGCTGCTTGGTATGCGTTTGCCTTTAGAAAATAAATCAACGAATTCAAAAATATCGGAGAGTGAAATGAGCGTGAACACCACCCCGGGCAAATCAGATCACCATCACAGCTGCAAACGCAGTGAACGGTGATTCCCCATCACAACAGTTCTTCGTTATCCAGACACAGTAAAATACGATTGCCGAACACGAATAAATTAAAATCCAACCATGCACGATGTAACAACATTGAGTTGGGTGGCCTTGATTGCCGCCGTTTTCGCTGTGGCATTTTTTTATTCGTCGGTCGGGCACGGCGGCGCGACCGGCTATCTCGCCGCGCTTGCGCTCATCGGCATTGCGCCCGCCTCTGCCAAGGTGGCGGTGCTGATCGCCAACATTTTTGTCGCCAGCATCGCGTTCTGGCGCTTTTACAAGGCTGGCCATTTCGATTGGAGAATTTTTCTTTCTTTCGCCGTCTCGTCCATTCCACTTGCGTATCTCGGCAGCAAAATCCACGTCAGCCCGCAAACTTACAAAATCGCTCTCGGCGCGGTGCTGTCGGTTGCGGGATTGGTTTTGCTGTTCCGTTCGCGCTGGCAAACGGATGATGTGACCGTGCAAAAATGTTTTTTGCCAGTTGCATTGCTCGTTGGCGCGGTGCTGGGATTTTTTGCGGGACTCACCGGCATCGGCGGCGGCGTTTTTTTAAGCCCGATGCTGTATCTTTTCCGCTGGGTGAAACCAAAGACGACCGGCGGCATTGCGGCGGGATTCATCGTGGTGAACTCAATCAGCGGACTCGCCGGTGCGGGATGGGAGAAAATCACGCACGCCGGGCCGCTGCTATGGCTCACACTGCCGGCGGGCGTCGGCGCGATGCTTGGCACGCATTTCGGTGCGCGTCGTTGGAGCAGCGTCACCTTTAGCCGCGTGCTGGCGGGCGTCCTGATTTTTGCCGGTGGAAAATTGTTGATCGAAGCCGCTACCTAAAATCGCAAACTCATGCGCGTTCTCTTTTTGCATAACTCAAAGCCGTGAACGGCTGCGAGGCTGGAATTTCGCGTCGCTGTTCGTAATGGCGGAATCTAGCGGGAAAACATCCGGCCTGAAATATGAAGCTTTCCCAGAAATGGCCTGTGGGAAATCTGGCGGTTGCAAAACATTTCTGAATTATCTGGCAGGCAACATGGCGGGCGCGGTGTCTGGCGGGCGCGGTGTCACCCGTCACGATTTTATCATTTTGCCCGCCGACGGCAAATGATAAGATTGCGCACTGGCAAATGGCCGGTGAAACCAAAAAGGAAAATTATGAAACTTAGCGCCCGCAATGTTCTTAAGGGCAAAGTCAAAAGCATTAAACGAGGCCCCATCAGCAGCCTCGTCGTATTGGAAATCGCGCCCAAGATCGAAATAGTTTCGACAATCACCGCTGGAAGCGCCGCAACCTTAAAGCTGAAAAAAGGGCAGACGGCCTATGCGATCATCAAAGCTTCCAGTGTGCTGGTCGGTGTGGACGATTGACTCATGTGCCGCAACTGCCTCGGAGCATTATCTCCACCGAATGGTATATGGTTACGTTCACAGCGGGCATGTCCGCCTAAAGCATGACGACGGGATTTCCTTCCATTGCACCCCGCATTGCACCCCGCGCGCTTAAACAGCGGGCCAAAATCGGCCAAAACAGGCCATTTTGACTTTTCAGAATTTCGCGCTAGGCCATTACTGTCCAAGTAGTTCCACCGAAGTCCAAGAAGCCACTTGTGATTTCGAGTCAGGTGCCTTCAACCACTCAGCCACCCTTCCAGCCGCTTATTTACATACACTTAACGATGAAACGAAATCAGCAAATTGACAATTTGATACTGTGCTTGTGAGACATAGTATTCCAGCGCCAAAAGGCCTTTGTCCGAAGACACGGTTTGCAAACGTGGTTCGTTATGTTCCATCGGGCATTTATTTCCCACGAATCCGGGTTCGGGGCAAGCTGATTCGCCGCCCGCTCAAAGCCAGCGGGCTGGATGTGGCCAAACTCCGGCTGACTTCAAACGCAAAAACGCCCGGCTCCCGGCGCCACTGGAGTTCCTGACTTGAACAATTTGCGCAACAAACGGGTCAATGTATTGTTAAACTGATTAACAGTCGGAACGGGCATCCTCCGATTACAATTATGAACATGAAAACCAAACTTTGGGGGGCTGGCGCGGTGGCCGCGATTTTATTTCTATCGGGCGGTCGCTACAGCTTAATCGCCAACGCGCAAGATCAGCCGCTGCCGCCGGCCGGCAACTCCGCGCCGGAGAATTCAACCGCGCTGCCGCCGGATATTTATCCGTCCAGTCCGCTCGCGCAGGTCATCAAACTCACCCAAGCCGGCGTGAGCGAGGCTGTCATCATGGCTTACGTCACCAACTCCGGCAGCACTTTCAATTTGGACCCGGACAAGATCATTTATTTGAAGGACATCGGCGCGCCCGATGACCTCGTCACCGCGATGATGCAGCGCGACCAGGTGTTGCAGGCGGAAATGGCGGCAGCGGCCTATCAACCGCCGCCGCAACCCACGCCGGCAACCGAACCGGTCGCGACCGGATCGCCGCCAGCCGAAATGCCAGTGGACCAGCCGGCACCGGTCACGGTGAATTATTTTTACGACTCGCTTGCGCCGTATGGCATTTGGGTGGACGTGGAAGGTTATGGCCGTTGCTGGCAACCGACGGCGGTGGTGGCCGAGCCGGGCTGGCAGCCGTATTGCGATCGCGGGCATTGGGTTTTTACCGATTGCGGCTGGTATTGGATGTCGGATTATTCATGGGGCTGGGCGACGTTCCACTACGGGCGCTGGTTTTATCATGCACGCTTCGGCTGGTGCTGGATGCCGGACACCGTTTGGGGACCGTCCTGGGTGACGTGGCGTTATTCGACCGATTACTGCGGCTGGGCGCCGCTGCCGCCGTTCACCACCTTCGTGAGCGGAATCGGCTTCACTTATCGCGGCGCGGCGGTCAGCGTCGGTTTTGATTTCGGGCTGGGCGCGAGCACGTTCGTTTTTGTGCCGACGAGAAATTTTTGCGACCCGCATCCGCGGCTTTACCGCGCTGAACCGAGAGAAGCAACGCTCATTTACAGCCACACGACCGTCATCAACAATTTCAACGTGGACAGCCGCAGCCGAACTGTCATCAACGGCGGCATTGGACCGGAAAGAATCACCGCGGTGACCCGGACTGAAATTCATCCGGTGGCCATCCATGAAGCGACCGCACCCATCGCGCGCGGCGAACAGCTCGGACGCGACGGACGCACTTTGATGGTGAACCGCCCGAACTTCGCCGCCAATCCGCAGCCGTCCGACCGGGGCGCGGTGCCGCACGCCGCGCCGCCTTCACCGATGGTGGCCAACCCGCCCCAACCGCTTAATAATGGAAATGAAAGCTACAATTCACCGCCGCGCCGCTATCAGCCTGCGCCGGCAATACCAACACCGGACAACCGCTATGCGCCGGTTCCGCCGGTGAGGTCGTTGCCGCCAAATTACACGCCGGTCGCGCCCGCGCCGCCATCAGCGCCAAATGACAATTTGAACAATTCAACCGACAACCGGCGCTATCCATCCCCCCACATGCAGCAGACCGAACAACAAAGTCCGCGTCCAAATCCCGGCAACGCCGGCGGACGCGAGGCTGCGCCGGCGCAACCGCCGCCGGGTGAATCGCGCGCCAATTATTCCCAGCCGGCGGCGGACAATCCATCTCGCAGCGAGCCCGCGCCTTCGTCGCCCCCGGCCCCATCACAAAGATCCGGCGGCTACAGAAACCAGAACGGACAACAGTGACGCGCGGCGTTTTTGCTTTTGAAACACTGCCCTCACTGGCAACATCGGCGCGTGGGCATCACCCGTCGGCAATTTGAACAAATGCAACAGCGCGTTGGCGGGGTTTCGCCTCGCGCAGCCACGCCGGCCTTTGAATCAAGCCTCCGGCACGATTCCGGTTCCAACGGCGTGATTCTCGGCGTGGACCCGTCGCTGCGCGGCACCGGCTATGGCGTCATCCGCCTCGTCAAACCGCATCCGCTGGCACTGGCGCACGGCACGATTTCCTGTCCGGCGGGCTGGGAACGCTCGCGCTGCCTGGCAAAAATTTCCATGACGTTGCGGGACGTTTTGAAACAGCACCAGCCGACGGTTTGCGTCGTGGAAGGGCTTTTTTACGCGCAGAATCTGCAAACGGCCATCATCATGGGCGAGGCGCGTGGCGCGGCGCTGGCCACCATCGCCGAGGCGGGTCTGGATATTTACGAAATCGCCACGCGCAAGGTGAAGCTGGCCATCGTCGGCTACGGCGCGGCGCAAAAATCCGCCGTGGCGAAGATGGTCCAGCGGCTTTTGAATCTGCCGAAGCCGCCCGCGCCCGACGCGGCGGACGCGCTCGCGCTCGCGCTTACGCACGCGCGGGAAAATTCGCGATACAATTTGTCGCCATCAAAAAAAATTTAAAAACATGAAAAAGATTTTTCTCATCCTTGGAGGAATTACCGTTGTTGCAATTTTAATTGGCATTGGTTGGATTGCGGGGTTTCAATCGAAATTTTTCGAGCAGGCCTACTCAATCAATTTGCTTGATCAACGGCTAACTGAATTGTCTATAAAAGAACTTCTGCTTCATGAAATTCAGTCTGGAAAAATTGATGATGCCAAAGATTTGATTCGGACGGAACAGGACGGCGATATTTTGTTAGTTGACAGTTTAATTGATAGCGCAGATGAAAGAAGTCGTGACTTGGCTCGCAAAGTTTTCACTCGGATAGCACATGACCGGGTGGAATTTTCACAAATCCAACCCACAAACAACTCAATGTTAAATCCAAAAGATGAAGCAGAAATAAATGCTAAAATAGATTCAATTCTTAAACGGGCGAGCGAACCAGCGAAATGATCACCTTTCTCCACGGCAAACTCGCCGAGGCGTTGCCCACGCAGGTCGTCGTGGACGTGAACGGCGTCGGCTATGAGGTTCTCATCCCGCTGTCGTCATTCGACAAATTGCCGCAGCCCGGCCAGCCGGTGAAGCTGCTTACGCAGCTCGTCATCCGCGAAGATGCGCACGTGCTTTACGGTTTCGTTACGGCGGCGGAACGGGATTTGTTCCGGCTGCTCGTCGGCAGCGTCTCCGGCATCGGCCCCAAAACGGCGCTGAACATTTTGAGCGGCATGAATGCGACGGCGTTTCGCGGCGCGGTGGCCGGCGGCGACGTGAAATCGCTCTCGCAAATTTCCGGCGTCGGCAAAAAGACCGCCGAGCGCATCGTCGTGGAATTGCGCGACAAAATCGGCGCGGCGGGCGCGTGGGAGGCCGCGAGCGCGAAACATTCGCTTTCGCCCGACGACCAGAAATTGAACGACGCGGTGCTGGCGCTCATGGCGCTGGGTTTCAAACAAATTGACGCGCACGACGCCGTCCGCGCCGCGCAGACGATGCTCGGCGCAAAGGCGACGGTCGAGGATCTGGTGCGCGCGTGCCTGAAAAAAGGAGCATGATGGCCGCCGAAAATCCGAAACCCCAGACGCCGGACGCCAGACCCAAGACCCGAAAATCCGGCATCATTGTTCCGCACGCGGCAAAGTGGCATCAGCGGGCGGGCGCGTTTGCCGTGTTCGTTCTGTTGCGCGCACTCATGGTCACGGTGCGCTGCCGGTTGCGGGACCGCTCGGAATTTTTAGCGCCCAGCGCCCCCGGCCCGGCGATATTTTGTTTCTGGCACAACCGGCTCGCTTCGTGCATCAAGGTCTATGAACGCCACCGCAAACCGAACACGTCCGGCAAGGGCATGGCGGCGCTGGTGAGCGCCAGCAAGGATGGCGCGTTCCTCGCGGGAATTCTGGAACGGTTCGGGGTGCAGCCGGTGCGCGGGTCCAGCAGCCGGCGCGGCCCGCAGGCGTTGCTGGAACTCACCACCTGGGCCGGGCGCGGTTACGATCTGGCCATCACACCGGATGGCCCGCGGGGACCGTGTTATCAGGTTCAGGAAGGCGTGATGTCGCTGGCGCAGGTGACGGGCCTGCCGGTGGTGCCGTTGGCATTCAACGTGAATTGGAAACTGCGCTCGAATAGCTGGGACGGGTTTCAAATCCCGCTGCCGTTCGCGCGCTGTGAAGTCGTCGTTGGCCAGGTCATGCGCGTGCCGCGCGAGGCAACGGACGCCGAACGCGAATTGCTGCGGCAACAGCTTGAAACCGAGATGCGCGCCATCACGCAGGATTGAAATTCAATTATGATTTATGATTAATGATTTGCGATTTATTTTTCGCGGCGCCGCCGCCCTGGAGCAATCGTAAATCGTAAATCATAAATACTTGCAACATGATTGCCCGCGTCAGCCTCGAAATCGCGCTCCGCAAAGAGTTTGATTATCTAATTCCGCCCGGCTTGGCCGGCCAAGTCGAGGTCGGCAGCCGCGTGCAAGTGCCGTTCGGCCCGCGGAAAATATTAGGTTGTGTCACCGCGCTCGCCGAGGAATCCGCGCGCACAAATCTAAAACCGATTCTCAAGATCATCGGCGCGCAGACGCTGGTCACGCCGCAGGTCCTGAAGCTCGCGCGCTGGATTGGGGAATATTATTGCTGCGCGCCGGAAATTGCGCTCAAAAGCGTTTTGCCCGAAGCCGTGCGCAAGGAATCATCCGGCTGGCGCGAGCGGCTGTTCGTCCGCGCGCTGCCGGTCGGCGGCGAATTTCCGAAACTTCCGAAACGCCAGCAGGCGGTTTGGAACATCGTTGAAGAACGGCGCGAACTGGCGTTGCAGGAGTTGCTCGACCTGGCCGAGACGACCGCCGCCACCGTCCGCAAACTGGAAGACCGCGGCCTGGTTGAAATTGCCTCGGAAATTTCCGAGCGCGACCCCTATGCGCGCGAGCACATCCTGCCGTCGCAGCCGCTCCCGTTGAATCCGGCGCAGGCCGCCGCGCTGGAGAAAATAAAAGCGGCGATG
>Ga0302320_10007337_pt1 | contig 24277 bp, 24 predicted proteins | sample Bog_T0_3_FD_202130 | JGI IMG/M metagenome (GOLD analysis project Ga0302320, IMG submission 202130) | Peat permafrost microbial communities from Stordalen Mire near Abisko, Sweden - Bog_T0_3 | ecosystem: Environmental > Terrestrial > Soil > Wetlands > Peat | place: Sweden: Abisko, Stordalen Mire...
CCGGCATGGCGGTCCTGACCAAGCCATTTTCCGTGGAAACGATGGCCGCCCGCATCCGCTCGATGATTGAAGCAGGCAAGGAGCAGTAACTCCCGGGGTTGCGTAAGTCATAAATTTTCGCGCCAACCTGAGACATCGCCAAGCGGTTTCGGAAATACTCCAAACCAACTTACGCCCGCAGCGGCCGCGATGTCCGGTAGGTAGCCACGGACGCGCGGTGTTAATCGGCGCCGAACTCAGCCCCTTGAACTAACCGCGGCAATTCCTTGTTGCAGTTGACTGAATCTGCGTTGTGGTAGGGTCACTATGGGCGCCGATCATGACCCCGCCCCGACGGGCACTTGTTAATTTCATACAGAGCGTTACTGGCGGCACTTCCAGCGCCGAGACCCCGGTGCCGATTCACAACCAGGCTGTACTGGACAAAGCCGTTCAGGCCGCAATATCGGGGATTCTCCCGGGGCCATTTGCTTATGCTGAGCGATGGGATGAGGCAGCAAAAACCTATCGCGGGCTCGCGATCGACAAGTCACCCAATGTCCCAATTGTGATTGACAGCGAGAGCGTCATTATTACTCCGGACGTCGCTTTGGCTTATTTTTCAGCGCAAGCGACGGTAATGCCTGCGGGTAGCCCTCCTACCGGCAGCAACCGCCCCGCCACACCACCAGGCGGGCCAACAGGCACTTCAGGAACTAGCGAAGCATTTGGAGGGGAGAAACGCCCGACGCGTTTCGTCGGAACGGTTATGATTTCTACCGACAGGCCCGCACGTGAGATCCATCAGATCGTCGAAGCTATCATCGAGCAGCTCACCACACTGCCTGGATCTGAAGTATCGCTGAAACTCGAAATCGACGCGGAGGTGCCTTCGGGTCTGGATCGCGCGAAAGTCCGCACTCTTCTAGAGAATGCAAATACGCTCGGATTCATTGAGAAGTCGGTGAGTTAAGGCACGTCCACGAGCGCCGAAACCTGGGATCAGCGCGACGCGGCGCTGGTCCAGCGACGCTAGATCCGGTTGGAGAATCTCTCGAATGCGGTGATTCTGCGAACCATGAGTTCGAGGTCACGCTGATAGATTTCGCTTCGTAGGAACCCGAGCTCTTGCTCTTTGGTGCTGTCGTCGACGTCAATGTACCAGGCCTTCGGTCCTGAACTGCCGTCTCCATTCCAGCGATAGCCACGGGCCTTGAGCTCATCCTTGAGTTCGAACGGAGAATTTTCGGCCCAGATACGCCAACCAGGCCGACGAGCCTTTTCAAGCAGGCAATCCATCGCCAGCCGGCGAGAGTTTGGCAGCGGCGTGGCGAGAAGCTCGATGGCCGCGAGACAGTCGTTCGCGGCTCGATGGCGGTCATAAAAGAAGCCTGCGCCCATAGCGAGATACCCAAGCTTCGTTCCTTCAAAGCCTTCCTCAGCCCAATCGATCTGGCTCATCGAGCAGGCCCAAGGCTTGTGAGCAAAGACATCACAGAAACGTTCGACGAAGCGCCGGTCGAATGACGCGTTATGTGCGATGACGAGGTCAGCGCGGTTGGCGAAAGTGGCAACATCGGCGGGGTCAATTACCTTGCCGGCCACCATGTCGTTGGTGATGCCGGTCAGGGCGGTGATCTTGGCTGAGAGCAGCTGGCTAGGCTCCCGCAATTTCTCGAAAGCCTGATGGATACTAAAGATGCGGCCGTCTACGCCGTAGCTGAACGGTACCATCGCTAGTTCGACGATCTCGTCGCGATTGGGGTCTAGTCCTGTCGTTTCGACATCGACAAACAATCCGAGTCGCGTCACTGAACCGTCGTATGGTTCAATGATGGATCGAGAGGCCAGACGACGCAGAACCCGATATTGGTCAGTTGCATCGAGCGTCGCAGCCATGGCTTCATAGTTGGGTAACGGATCATTCATTTCGGCTTTCGACATAGCCCTTGACCTTTCGTCTATTTAGTTGGCGACGGTCCGACGCCTACAAGCGCAACCGGGGGTTCCGGATGTTCGATGGCGTCGCCGCCGTCCGGCGATTGATGGTCGCCGGGGATGTCCGCAATATCGGGGTCGGTTTGACCGCGCTTCGTTTCAGTTTGTTTGGGGCGTGGGACGTCCAGCACATCCGGAAGCGCCTTCAGGCAAAGAGGCGCCCGTGCCAGCACGGCTTGGATCTCGGTGCGGTCGAGATAGCCGGAGGCGAACAAAGCGGCGGCAAGCGCATCCAGTGCGCGGCGGTTCCGGCTAAGAACATCCAGCGCCGTCGCATACGCTCGATCGATGGTGGCCCCGACGGCAGCGCGGAGTTTGTCGAACATCAGAAGATCCCGATTGCCGACTTCACCGGCAAGGCACACCAGACCCAAGCTGCCAAAACCAAAGTCGGTTTCCAGACGCGTCGCCAAGCGCGTGGCACGAGCTAGATCATTTCCGTCAACGTCGCCGCCGGCACCAGCGGTTACCTCTGCGAAACTCAGTTCCTCGGCGGCGCGGCCGCCGAGGAGGACAATCAGAAACATCTCCAAATACTCGCGCGTTTCTGCCCGCTTCTCGCCGAGGTCGCCTTCGGCAAGACCACCAGTACCCCCGATCGAGAGTGCCGTGGGCTCGGCAATGCCGAGCGCAAGCTGCACAATGGCGTGACCGGCCTCATGACTGGCGATACGGCGACGCACATCGGGAGGCAATTCGGACTCGCCGTCGCGCACCGCGTCGAGCAGGTCCTGAGAGGTGAGTTCGCGGCCGGCGCTACGCGCAGCACGTCTGGCGACGCGGACCCAACGCTCGACGTCGGCGCCGGTGTGCCCGCGCGCGGCGACCGCAGCGGGACGGAGGTCGGCACCCGCAAGATCGCTCTCGAGATGGACACGGAAGATGCCGACCAGCGCGGGCACGTCGGGAAGCGGGATCGCGATATGGTGGTCGAGGCGGCCGGCGCGCACGAGAGCGGCGTCCAGCCTCGAAGGATCGTTGCAGGCTGCGATTACGACGACGCCTTCACGCCTTTCGAATCCATCCAGTTGTTCCAGCAGCGTGTTGACGATAGCGGACCACCAATCGTCATGACGTGTACTTTTTCCGCGCGCTGGCAAAGTGTCAATTTCGTCACAAAAAATTATGCAGGGCGGGGTTGCCTCGGAAAACGTTTTGCGGATTGCGGCCGTGACGCTGCCGAGGTGGCCGTCTTTGTAGCTTTGCCAGGCTGCATAGCTGGTCGCGATAAAATGCACGCCAGCCTCGCGGGATAATGCGCGGGCATATGACGTCTTTCCGGTCCCAGGCGGCCCGGACAGCAGCAAACCCTTCGCGCACGCGCTCCAGGGAAGCGTTCCGGCAACGTAAGCGCGCAAGTCCGCGGCGAGATCGAGACCCCATTTTTTAGCTGGTCCCAGCCCGTGCATCTCGGAGAGCAAGGGACCCTCTGAAGTGCGACTCTGGGTATCGATCAGCCGTTGTAGCCGCGCCAACGACCGTTGGGGTCCCAGGTCGGCGCGCACGGCAATGGACAGCAATTCCAAGGTGACGCGGCTGACAAGCTTCTCATCGATTTGAGTGGACGGCCGTCTGCCCGTGACCGCCTCGATCACGTCACCAACGGCAGGGCCGTCGAGCGGAGGTACAACAATTCGGTGCTCAGCGAGGCTGACGAGTTCGTGCGGTAACAGGCCGAGATCGGATGTGACCCCGATAATAGCACAACGAAGTTGCACGGCGGCGGCAAACTCGGCGCCACCGAGCCGGGTCTTTCGAGGCGCGGCTTCTGCCGAACTCTCGAAGATGACAACCGCGTCAGGGGAGACCAGGTTCGGTCGTTTGCCCATGCTGTCACCGCCAATCACCGAAGTTTCTGCCCCAAGCACGTGCTTGCGTAAAACATTAGTGACGGGTTCGACGAAATCAGCATGGGAAACCGTGATGATCGCCAAGGTGTCGGGCTGCCTCAGGACGGCAAGCACGTCGCGCGAGCGTTCGAATGCCTTCCCGAGCAAAACGGCAGCCGCCGCCTCATCAGGGTGGAGAATTCGAGGTGCCCATCGCGCGTCCTTCTCGTTGCTTTCATCTTCCAGTTCCAGAGAAAGCTGGTGATGCTCGTCATCGTGATCCTCATCACCGGGCAAAAGGTCTCGCAGGCGAGACAACTTGCCGCTCGCACGCAGGGAATCAATCAGCATCTCGGCAAGCGGCTGTGGCGATGACGCAAGCGTGCGGGGCCTTGTCACGACAGGACCGCTATGCTGAGGTCAGGCTGCGCCTGCCAGACGTTGTTTCCGATATGCGCACCTGAGAGAATTTTGCCGGTCATAGCCGGGCTTTTGCAGTCTAGGCCAGCGAGAAGCCGGGCACGGCCGAGAACGCCGGGAACCGGCTCCAGGATGTCCATCGCCTCGATGGCCCGGCGGCGTTGGCGGTTGTCCTCCGAGAGACCACCTTTGTCGCCGTAGGCGTAATCCGCGCCAGGGAGCAAATGGAAACGATCACCGACAACGTAGCCTACCGCCTGAAAATCCGGGTAGATCAGTCGCATGGGAACGGCGTTGGTCGGGATCGCCATCGTTCCGGGATCGAGTATCTGCACGTCATGGAGGTTGCCGGTCGCTAGGAAGCGCGTGGAGGGGTCGGCTTGCCTCTGCTGCGCCTCATCAAAACGTCCAAACCCGGCGACCGAAAGAAGAATCCGCGCGTGCGCGACGAGTTGCTCTTGATCCGGGGAAATCGAAAGACCGTCGCGGCCAAATGGCCGGACGCGGTTTGCGAGCGGCAATCCCAGTACTGCGCCGGTCTCGATGAGTCTGGCCTCGATATACGACGCCTCGTACTTGGCGAAACGAGGATCGGTTGAATCGATGATGTAGACTTGGCTCATAGGTTCGAGTTGCCGCTCGATTCGGTCGCCAATGGTGCGGGTGCGTCGGCCGCAGCCGGTGTAGATCAGCGGTGTATCGATAACGTATGCGATGTACGGCGAGGTGACGTCGGCCTTCATCCGCTCCAGGTCAGAATACGGAGCGGCGCTCACCCGCAAAATCGATCCGAGCGAGTCGACGTTCCGCCGACCTGAAACCGAGCCGTCGAGCAGGACCGTGCGGGCAACGAGCGTTTGATACGCACGTTGATCTCCGACGTCCATGTGCTTCATTTGGTTGATCTGCTTGGTCATATGGGACCTGGATAAGTTTTTTACTCCCCAATGTTACTGAAAAAATCACCCGGCGCAACGACTTTTATTCCCATTTGTCACCAAAAATTGTTAACCTTAATGCGTTGGTTTGGCGGAAAATCCGAATGGCTTTCAGTGAGGACGAGAAGAATCCGACCGGCGCAATGTTCCGCGCGGCACGGGGACTCGTTGGTCTGGGCGTGTCCGAGCTTGCTGACATCTTGGGTATCTCGCGAAAGACCGTCTTTTCGATCGAGGAAGACATTTCGTTTCGTGCGGACAAAAGGCGCACCGATATCGTGCAGGCGATGCGCAACTACTTCGAAACGAAGCGCGGCCTGCTCTTCCTCTACGATCAAGACGGGCACGGCGAAGGCGTCCGGCATGCTGAAGAAAGACAGCGAATGTCGCCGCGAAGTTCGAAAAGTCGAAAAAGGGAGAAATAGCGCGCAGCGGGTTACAGCACCCCGACTACGGGACATCCGCCAGCATCACATACGCGGTAGTTTCCTGCCCGGCCACGGGAGAAAACTGGTGCGGTAGAGAGTTAATCTTCATCGCGAAAGCGGAAGCGGGCGTTATCATCTCAGCCGACGCAGGATTCGCAGCTTCATAAAATCATATGCTTATGATGTGGCGAATGTTAACACCACTATGTTAGGTAGCGGCGACGAAGTTCGCTGTCAGCGTCAGCAGACATTGGCAAACAAGCGGTTTCAATGACTGAAGGCAGCATTATTTGGATGATGGAGAGCTTTGTGATTCCTGCGGAAGATCGGAATGGACGGTAAGCCTGCGGCTGAGGTCCGGCGCTTCGGAGGTGGTCGTTGAATTCCGTCGACCGTTTCTTCTGGGCGACACGGTGCTCGACCGCCTCGTCGTTTGAGAAGGCGGGACCTGCTCCAATGGCGGCGTACGGAACGGGTCAGTTCGGAGTGAATCAATGAACGAAGTCATCTTTCGCGTTCGTATTCCCTACCAACATAAGTTTATCCGCCGCGGCCGACGAAAGATCGAGTCGGATTGGTTTCTCGATGACGGAGCGATCTCGGTCCGCGACATCGCGCCGGAATTTGCACCCGTCGCCTATCGCATCGAACCGGGCGAACTCGATTCGATTCCTTTGGATCGCCCCTATGACGTGAGATATTTCGAGGGCTCATTGTGGTGGCCCTTGCTGAGCATCGAGGGACCTATCGTCGCTACTCGATTTATAGAGCTCGCCGGCAAGGGTTGCGCAGCAGTCTTGTTGGCGATCGATCCGTCGATACCAGTTCCATACAGGGAATGGCCGCTGAAAGCCTTCGGTGACTTTGCCGTGCGCACTGAGGCGAATCCAGTGACTACGAAGGATGAGCGCTGGGCATGGACGCGCCGGAACGCCCTGAGGGTCATTTTTTGCGGCGGTGTTGTGCTCCTCGAGGCGGGAGAACCGATTGCTTACCGGACACCGTTCTTGGATGGATACAAGATCGTGATCGGTCATTCTGCCATGGACCGCCGCGAACAGCGCTTCTGCCTGCCGGGCCCCAATCACGAACGACGTGTCGAATCGGCGCAGCGTGGCATGGCATTTGGAATGGGCGAATGGGAATCCGAGATCGCGCGGCTCGCCGATTTCGCCGACTTCCTACAGGTCAGATGTCGCGTCGAAGTTCTGCGAAAATGTCACATGGCCGAGATGGCGCCGGTTCTTTGCGCACATGCGTTTGTGGAGTCGGTTCTAACTCGAGCATTTCACAATGACTATCATATGGCTGCCCTAGGCCGGTCCATGCCCGATTTGATCGACCAACTTGAACAGAGAGACGCAACGATCGATTCACGGCGGGAACACGAAATCGTCGAGCGGATCGGCCAATCGGATAATGTCGAAATGGAGCACATGTTTGGCCGCGAGATTCGAACCGCCCGGGAGATCACTCGGAGATTGAGAGCCGCAGGCCTCACTTTGCTTACAAGAGAAGAAGACGAGGCTCTCGCCTCCCTTGCCGTCTGAAGATAGAGGATCGAGGCGTCGCCTCTTGGCGCCTTAGCTGACCCGCGCCCTCGAAGCTGCCAACGTACGGTCTCAGAGCTTAGGCAGACTGATGTTCGGATATGCCAGCACATCGACTTTTAATGTAATTTAGTAGCGGCGTTGTTTCTAGCGTCCGCGGTCAATCGCGACCCCAGTTGGAGGCTCAAGCAAATGGATTGACTAACCTGGCGAAACTGTCGCTGCGCGAGGACCGTTCGATCGAGGGCTTATTGTTGGACCACTAGTCGCAACGGGCCATCTGGTCGCTGGTCGTCGGAATGCACGCCACGTGTGATCACGGCCGTCGGGGTCTAAGCGGTTGGCTTCGCAATCGATTCCAACCCGATCAACTGCGGCGCGATTTCCGAATCCTTAACCATCTAAGTTTCTGAATTCTGGCAAATTTGCTGGGGCGCCAACGGCAACGGCACCCCTTAACGTATCGGTTGTCCCCCCAACAGGTCCGCCGCGGTCGATAGAGAGAAGGAGCGGGACCGCGGCCCCGCTCCTTCCTTCAGTGCAGCGAACGAGGCGCCTGTCGGACGCGGCGCTGCAGGTCGAGATTCTCGGCGACTCCGGACGCCCGCTCTTCCGGCGGCGCGAACAGGTAGTGATTTTCGGCGACCCTCGGCGTTATCAGGAGCATGCCGCACGCCTTCAGGAAAGATCGTTCGTAACCCGGCGACGAAACCGGTTCCAGCACTGAATTGAAGCCGAGCTTTCGCTCGGCGTGCGTGCCGTAACATCTTGTGGTCGACCAGCGCTCGTCGGCGATCTGGGAGAGGGTGAACAGTGTCGACGAGGAGACCTTTGCGTAGAGCTTATTGGCGTTCAGCTCCGGCTTGTCGCTGCTGGTGACAAAGAAGCTTTTGGAAGACCGACCCTTCAGGATCCAGTCGCGGGCGCCGCCCGCTCTCGTGTATTCGTGCAGAGCATCGTAAAGCCCGTTGGTGTCGACCAGTTTGCCGACGAACCATTCCTTGTCGGCGAACAAGCCGTTCCTCCGCCCGTTCTTGATGGACGTCCAGTGGACGTACCAGTACCACGTGCCGTCGACGTACCGCACCGTGCCGGACTGATCGGGCGCATAGGTCGTCTCCACGATCACCCTCGAGCGATGCGGAAACTGCGCGATCATCTCGTGATAGACCACGTTCTGCGCCGCGTACGCCCAGGCGCGGTATCCCGGTTCGCATTTCGCAAGCCTGTTCGCGAGAATGTTGCCGAATGCGGCTCGGAAGTCATGCAGGTCGTTGTCGAGGATGTCGAGGATACGCTCTTTCGGACGACCGAGCTGCGGGCCGACGTCCGCTATCCATTTGTCGATCTTCTTGATGCGGGCGGCGTACCATGCTGCGGCGGCCGCGCATATTGCCGTCCAGTCGCCGGCGGCGCAAATCTCGGCCCAGTCGTCGGGCGCCTGCGGAAACTTGACCGCCAGCATTTCGCGGGCCTCGGCGTTTAGCCTGCCGAATAACTCCGGTCGCTGCTGCAGGTATCCGCCTTGTGCCAACATCGTCTTCGCGAAAACGCAAAGCTGAATATCCTCGGCGCGGTAGGGCTTGGCGGGTTTGGGAAGCAGGTCGAACGATTCCGGACTTCTGCGAGAGCGAGCGAATTCGATCGTTTCCCTGACTATCGACGGGATCGCGAACAATGCGAGCGTGAGATCGTCCGCCTTGAAGGTCGGTCTGGTCCTGAGCAGGGCGCCCATGGTCTTCTCGACATAGGTCAGGTTACGTTCTTGTGTGCCTTTCACCCAGAGTGTAAATTCGCTTGCAATAGTGACCCCCTGAGGGGCGATTTTCGCGTCCAATAACGACCCCTTTTGACGTTGTGTGTCAGCGTCCTTCCCTTTGGCCTCAGTCGGCTGGGAAGGGCTGATGGGGATGATTGGCGTGGACAAGATTGGCGAGATACGACGCGCCTATTTCGAGCAAGGCCGCTCTATCAAGGAGATTGTGCGCACGCTTTCGACATCGCGCGCGACGGTGCGCAAGGTCATTCGCGGCCACAAGACGGAGTTCAAATACGCGCGGGGCGTTCAGCCAACGCCGAAGCTGGGCGACTGGGTCGAGGCTCTGACGGAGATCCTGGAGCAGGAATCCAAGCTGCCGAAGCGTGAGCGCCGCTCGACCCAGCGGTTGTTCGAGGAACTGCGCGGGCGCGGATATGACGGCGCCCACGACAGCGTTCATCGGTTCACCAAGGGTTGGCGCGACGAACGTGCCCGGGTTCCGGTCCACGCCTATGTGCCGATGAGCTTTGCCCCCGGGGAAGCCTACCAGTTCGACTGGAGCCACGAGACGATCACGCTTCAGGGCCTGCCGCTGACGGTCAAGGCTGCGCACATGAAGCTGTCGCACAGCCGCATGCCGTTCGTTCGCGTCTACTTTCGCGAGACCCAGGAGTTGGTATTCGACGCCCATGACAAGGCGTTCCGGTTCTATGGTGGTGCCTGCCGGCGTGGCATCTACGACAACATGAAGACGGCGGTCGAAGCGATCTTCGTCGGCAAGGCGCGCCGATATAATCGGCGCTTTCTGCAGATGTGCTCGCACCATCTGATCGAGCCGGTGGCCTGCACACCCGCTTCGGGATGGGAGAAGGGTCAGGTCGAGAACCAGGTCGGCAATCTGCGTGACCAAATGTTCCGGCCCAAGCCGCGGGTCAAGAGTCTCGCCGAGCTGAATGCGTGGCTGGAAGATCAGTGCATCGCCTACGCCAAACGAACCAAGCATCCGGAGTTCAAGGATCGGCCGATCTGGGATGTGTTCCAGGAAGAACGCGCGAGCCTGATGGAGCTTCGCGGCCCGTTCGACGGGTTCGTCGAGAAGGCCGTCAGGGCCAGCACTACTTGCCTGATCATGGCCGATCACAATCGCTACAGCGTCGATGCGCGCGCCGCCGGCCGGATGGTTCTGGTGCGCTCCCATGCCGAACGGATTGTCGTCTTGCTGGGCGACGAGGTGGTCGCCGACCATCCGCGCCACTTCCGGCGTGACCAGATCATCTACGATCCCTGGCATTACCTGCCGGTGCTGATGAAGAAGCCCGGCGCCTTGCGCAACGGCGCCCCGTTCAAGGACTGGAATCTGCCGGCCGCCCTGACCCAGGTCCGCACCAAACTGAAACAACACGCCGACGGTGATCGACAGTTCGTCAAGGTGTTGGGTGCGGTGCTCGATCATGGGCTCGCCGCGGTCGAAAGCGCCTGCGCCGAAGCGCTGGGGGCGGGCCTCGCCAGTGGCGACGTGATCCTAACCGTGCTGGCGCGTCGACGGCAGCCCGTGGCGCCGCCCAGCATCATCACGCCCGACGCGCTTCGCCTGAAGATCGAACCCGCGGCCGATTGTGGCCGCTACGACAGCATAAGGAAGATTGCCTGATGGAACGCCATGAGATTTTGGAGGCTATGAGCGAACTAAAGCTTTACGGCATGCGCGCCAGCTTCGACGAGGTTGCTGGTAAAGGCCTTGCCCGGCGCGATGAGATCTATCCTCTCATCGCCAGCCTGATCCGAGCGGAACGCACCCACCGGCAGGCACGCTCGATCAGCTACCGCATCGGCGGTGCCAAGTTCCCGGTCCTCAAAGATCTCGACAAGTTCGTCTTCGCCGATACGCCGGTCGATGAAGGACAAGTTCGCGAACTCGCCACCGGCACCTTCCTTGACGCCAAGCGCAATGCGATCTTCATCGGCGGCACCGGCACCGGCAAAACCCATCTCTGCATCGCCGTGGCCTCGGCGGTCATTCGCACCCGCGCCAGGGGGCGATACTTCAATCTGGTCGATCTCGTCAATCAGCTCGAACAGGAAAAGGCCGCCGGTCGAAGCGGCCGGCTATCCGAGAAGTTACTCCGTTACGATGTCATCGTCATCGACGAACTCGGCTACCTGCCGTTCAGCCAGTCCGGCGGCCAGTTGTTGTTCCACCTGATCAGCAAGCTCTACGAAAACACCTCACTGCTGATCACGACCAATCTCGCCTTCGCCGATTGGCCGCAGGTGTTCGGCGACGCCAAGATGACAACCGCCATGCTCGATCGGCTGACGCACCACTGCGACATCATCGAGACCGGCAACGACAGCTGGCGCTTCAAGAACCGCGCCTAACCTCTCGCCTACCACTCGCCGCCCGCCAAGACCGGCTTGCTCCGCTGTGTGGGCTCCGCGGCGCCGGTCATGGCTCCGTCAGAGGGGGTCGTTATTGGGAGCGAAAGGGGGTCAGAGTTCGGTGCGATTTGACAATTTAAGACCGCTGTCGACGCCGCGCAGCGCTTCGGGTGGAGCGTGGCGCGATTTCGTTCGCACGAGGGCGCTTCCCGCGGCATCACCGACTCAGCTCTGCGCGAATACGCACAGGCGTTCGCGGTCTCCGAAGACTGGCTCAGAGACGGAAAGGTCGGCCCATTTCCACCCTTTCGTGACAAACACATTCAGGTCGATCCGGTCCGGGTGGAAGAACTTCAACTGCGGCTGGAGATCCAGAGCCGGCCGGCCAATGTAACCGACGCAGACCGAGGCCGTCGACTTCGCTTGGCGCGCAGGCTTGCCGGATTCCGCTCCGCCGCCGCCGGCGGGGCTGCCGCAGACGTACATCGTTCCACCATCAACGCTCACGAGCGCGCAGTCGATGGTTTCGATATCGTCTCCGCCAGGAAATACGCGGTCGCATTCGGATGCGAACCGGAATGGCTGCTCAAGGGATCACTTCCAAGCGGGTACCCGCCAGCAATCGAGTCGATGCTCGGTCAATATCTGCTCGATCACAATCTGGAAGAGAAGGAGGCTGCCCCGCGACTCCCCGTCTATATCCCTCCGCCCTCGGCGGGCACAACGGCGCCAAGTTCCGAATTGCGCGCGATTCCGGTGAGGGCCGGCGAGGCGGTGCCCGAGTACGAGGTGAAGGGGTTGGCGCGTCTGGTGACCGAAGCGAGCCCGATGGCTCGACCGATCAGCCTGCCAGGCTGGTCAATGCCAAAGGCCTTCCTTGAAGGGATCCTGCGCGCAGAATCGAAAAGCTGCGTGATGATCGCAGTCCCGAAAAGAACACGGACCGGCGGCTTTCCAAGCGCGCCCGGCGATCGCCTAATAGTCGACACGACGGTAGTGGAAGTGTTCTCAGCCGTCTATGCACTGGTATCCGACGACACGCTGGTGATCGCTGACGCGAGAAATGATGAAGGAAGACGGCTCGCGATGAAGGCGGCACGCCGCATAGAGGGCATGGTGCTTCTCGGTCAAGTGGTTGGAACCGTATCCGCGCTTCGATGACCCTGAAGGGTTGGAGCTCTTGAGCTCGCCGGCAGGCTTCGGAGCAGAAAATTGTGCTAACGCGGCGGCTCCTTCCTGAGAGCGCGTTGAAGATGATGGCTGCGACGAGCGCGCTACCGTCAGAGCGCCGGGAGCGATGGCAGACCGAGACCATGGGACGTCAACCTCGACGAAAGCCAGTTGGACGACGAAATCGCATTTCTTAAGAGCGCTATCTAGTCGTTTTCAGTCGCTTCTGAACATGCCGAGTGATACCGGTTTCGCCACGCCCCAGGATGGGCCGCCGAAGGGACGGGGGGCGCCACCTGCCTAGGCTAGGGACCGCCAGGTCCCGACGCTCCATCGCTTTCGCGAGAACCGCAGTCCTTTTCGTCGAGCCAAGCTCGCAGTCGGCTCCGCCGCGCGCAAATCGTCGAGCCGATATAGAAGACCGGCAGTCCGTGCTTTTCGGCCAGATGGTAGACGCGCCGACGCTGACCCTTGTCGCCGAACACAAAATGAGAGATCGCGAACGCACCGAAGAGGAGGTCGGCACCATCGGCACCCATGCTCTCAATATTCGAACCGTTCATCGTCATCTTGCAGCCAACACCGTGCAGACCTTTTGCAGGGTCACTTCCGTAAACTTTGACTGCCGTTGACGATCACCTCCTCCCGCTGTCTCTTTGTCCCGTCCAAAGGTCCACCGTTCCTCGGCTACGCCGGGCATCGTTACGATGATCACGGCCCCATAATCGGGATAGCTGATGCGGATTTCGAACCGCGGCGGCCGGCGCGCCTCATTGATCATCGATGATAGAGCGTGACGGTCCGATGATCCCAGCCCGAGCTGGAGCGCGGTGACCCCAAGTAGGCAATGCATGGCATCGTTGAGTGTGGGTTCGGGGTCGAGTGCAAGAAGCGGAGAGCCGGTATTCCACTCCTTACGGCGCCAAGTCATTCCATGCTTGCGGAGCGGCAGCGCGGCGAGTGCTTCGGCGGCCTTCACCGAATCCTTGACCCGTTCGGCCCCGGTCATCGCCAGAAGCAGCGGTATGGCATCGCTTTCGGTCATGGCGGCCCCATAGGCGCCGCGCCCGGCCTTACTTATGAGACCAGCCTTCCGCAGGTTCCGAAGGTGCGTAATAGCTTCGGAGGATGGCGCTCCGAGCACTTCCGCAACCGCTTCCGCCAATTCAGCGCTTAGCGCCATCAGTCCCTCAACTCGTTAGAAATTAATTATATTCCGCTATTGTATATTTTACAATAGGCTTGTTTCCGGCTGCACGTAGCGCTATTGTACTTTTTACATTAGAAAAGATTATGCAGTGGCCAGCATCCGAAAACGCACCCTCCCCAGCAAAACCGTGGTTTGGCAGGTGGATTACAAAGACGGCGCCGGGAAGCGCCGTCACAAGCAATTCACCACGAGAAAGAGTGCGGACGAGTGGCTCGTAACCGCGCGTGCCGATGTCGCGTCCGGTACCCACGTCGCAGATTCGAGTTCGATCACCGTCGCTGAAGCCAGCGATCTGTGGATCAAGAAATGCAAGTCGAAGAACTTGGAGCAGACGACGCTCGACGCGTACGAACAGCACGTTGAGCTTCACATCAAGCCGCTTGTCGGAAAAACGAAGCTGTCTCGACTGACCACCGCCGACATCGAGACGTTCTACGAGACCTTGCTCGAGAACGGCCGTACACCGGACATGGTTCGACGTGTGCGGATTAATTTCGGCGCGATCCTAGCCTATGCCCAAATGAAGGACTTGGTCGGCAAAAACGTTGTCCGACTGACGCCCTTCAAAGTATCGAACCGCAATGACAAGCGCCCGTCGGTGCCGACAATCGACGAGGTCAAGCGGCTGCTGGCGAAGGTAACCCTGGACTGGCTCGCCTTCCTCTATGTCGCCCTGTTCGCCGGGCTCCGCGCCAGTGAGTTGCGCGGATTGCCTTGGCGCAACGTAGACTTCAAGCGCTCAATGATTACCGTCGATCAACGAGCCGACAAATGGGGCAGGATCGGACCGCCAAAATCGAGAGCGGGGACACGAGATATCCCATTGCCACCCGTCGCGATGAAGGCCTTGAAGGATTGGAAGCCGCGCTGCCCGCAAAGCCACCTTGACCTCGTATTTCCCACGAGGGTCGGCACCCCGCAGTCGCACGCGAACATCATGGGACGCTTCTTCAGACCCCTGCAGATTGCCGCAAACGTCAGCAAAGTGACGAAGATGGCGTCGGTTGTGAACAAAGATGGCGCAGTTGTTGCGCCGGCTCGAAACGCCATCAGGGCCAAATATGGCCTGCACGCAATGCGTCATTTTTTTGCGTCGGTGCTGATCGATGCCGACTGCTCCGCCAAGAAAGTCCAGACGCTGCTGGGACACGCCAGCATCGTCCAGACCTATGACATCTACGGTCATTTGTTCGAGCGCCGCGAGCGTGATCGTCAGGTTCTCCTCGAAATTCAGAAAAAGATCGTCGGGTAGCCACCCGATGGTCGTTTAGCGCAACACAAAGAATGGAGGTCAATATGAGCGGCAAGGCACCCACGGATCGCGGTGAGATCATTCACTCGAAGAGCGGCGCAACGATCGTCACGGGGGGGGCAGTCGAAATTTATCGAGTGCACTTCGTTCGGACGGCGCTTGGCCTATTCGCCAAGGGCTTCCCTGAGGACTTCAATGGTCTTTCGTTCTCCCGCGCGCTGAAGTTGGCCGGCGAAATGACGGGAAAAAAGTATCGACGGGCGGATGCGGAAGCCGCTCGTGACGACCTTAACGAACTCATCAATACGACCATCGCTGCGGCGCGTCACGTTTATGACACTTAGCGCTGCGGCGTTTTCGTCAGCACGCGCGGTGAGTAGGGAGAAGCTAGATGCCCAATCAAGTTACTACTCGATGCGCCGTCACGGGGCCACCGAAAGATGTCGGTGCGTTCCGATCGCGAATGTTCGTGACCGAAATGGACGACCTGAACGATACGCAGTTCGATTTCTCCAAGATTGTTCCCCGTCCCCGTTGCTTCGAAGAGGTCAGTTGGGACAGCGTCACCAGCGATACTCTGAATGTGATTTCGGGCGGGGAAGCCGCGGATGAAGCTTGGAAGCGAATTGTGCGCTCTGACAATGCAGGATCGCTCGCTAAGGTCCAAGACCCGATCAAGTTCGAAACGTTCGAGCTTCGGGACATGCTTGAACGTGCGTTCCCCGGCTGCATTGCCAAGGCGCGAAAGCTCGCCGCATGCATTGCTGAGACCGGTAGCGCATGCCCGGTTGACTGGGCCGTAGCGAACTGGGGCACCAAATGGAATGCATATTCCTTCACTCTCATCGGAAAGGATCCGCTTGAATTTCGATTTGATACGGCATGGTCATTTCCTGAGCCCGTCTTTAGAGCCTTAGCCCGGACTTTTCCTCGTCTCAAATTCAATTGCGTCACATTCGACGATGGATGGTTGTTTGCCGGAAGCGGCGCTTTCAACCCCGGAAGGGGCGAAGGTGCGTTCGAGTTTCGCGAACCTACCGCTGAACTTTATGAACTAGTATACGGGATACCGTGCGCGGACGAACTCTAGGGAATCAAACATGCAACGCATCGCCTTCGTTACAGCTCAATTGTGAGTCAGGCCAAGCACCATTCCCGGACCGTGTTCGTTTTATCGGATGTTATCGAACATCCGACCAACTGATACGCTTTGTGTAATTTCCTTATTAGTTGGCAAGCCAAGGGTTGGAGCCTCGGATCGCGAACCCGTTGATCTGGGACTGATTGTCAAAATTTTGCTTTTCCCGCTGGTCGCCACCGTTCTCGTTCAGATCGGAAGAAATATTCGCGCTGACGGAACTCCGCCGAGCCCGGCACCGACTCCCACTTGAGACCAAGCCTCCGACCCCAAGCCATCATCTGAATATAAGAAAAGTTGGTCGGTGCACATCCGCTGGTCGCAGACCAGGTTCTCGTGAACCGAACCGCTCGCGTCTCGGCCGTCGGCGTCAATCCCTTGCGCAATACAAAGAAGCCTTCGAAAACCCGCCCGATCCGACGCCTTTTAGGCAACAGGAAAGGCTAGTGACGGTTCGTACGTTCCGCTCTGGCGCCGTTCGAAGTCGAATTCGTAAAGGGTCGTCGGGCCGAGCGCTGGCTGCTGCTGCCCGAGGTAGAATGCAAAAGCGCCTGGTCCGGCAACGAAAAGATGGATCCGACCGCGCGCACCTTCGTTGTCCCGTAGGCTTTTGATTTTGGCGACTAACGATTCCGACAGATCGAACGCATGGCGACCGGCAACCACGCTGCGCGAACCCGAACCGCTTGACGGCACGGCGGCAAGCACCGTCTTTACGTCGGGCAGCGTCTTCTGCACGTAAGCTTCGACTGCTTTGCTCACATCGTGAGTCAATCCAACGGCAACCGCGACGTCCGTGCCCTTAACATTATTTTTCGTGGCCTTGAACTTCCACGTCGGCCAGTCGGTCTTTGGTTCCACGTCGTCCGGGCTCCATACTGTCCGAGTCGGTGACCGCTGCTCGATTTCGATGACGCGACCAGATTTTCGATCCAACACCGAGCCTGCGGCGAAAGACAGCGTGAGGTGGGCATCTAGCACGAGCCGCAACCGGTCACCCGACTTCGCCGCTTCGAGAAGAAACGCCTTCAGGCGTGGATAAAGGGTTGTTCGCCAATCGACCGCGGGCCGAATTTGCCGCTCCAGGAAATCCGGCACGAGGTTGAGGACAGCCACACAGCGATCTTCAAGCCGATCCGTCGCATGCTCGAATGACTTTACACCAAATACCCGTGGACGGTTGGCGCCACCGTCGTCCACCAGGTCTTCGGCCCGGCATGCCTCCAGAAGTGACGCACGGTCGAATTCGCGGCGACCCTGCGACATCCACTCGAAAACCACCGCATCGTAGATGAATGCGCTCTGATGTGGGGGTACACGCCGTAGCCCGGCCAGGCGAAGATAAGGGTCAAGATCATCGCGGAGCTGCTGGAGGGAGTCAGTCGCCTCGGAAAGCGCCAGGGAAGTTGCCAGCCGTCGCAACTCATCCTCGTCGATCCCAAGATGTTGACACCACAACTCACGCATCAATCCGACAGCGCTTCGGCCGCCGCCGGCGAAGAACCGATCAAGCCGCAGCGTGTGCGAACGCTGATGTATGAGTTCGCGCAGCGGATCGTTCAGGTCGATGCGCCAGTTCGTCAACAATTGAAATCGTACACCCTGCCCTGCCGGCGCACTGGCGCGCTGCGCCGCGAGCGCCCGCTGCAAGAGCGACCGGGCATTCGCATTGATGAATTCGGGTTCGATCAGATCCCGGTGACCGTAGCTATTTGGCGAAACATGCCACTTGCATTGGATGTGCTCGCGCACAAGCGGTTTGCCGAATTGATCAATCAGGCCGCGCGCCGGAGCGTATTCGACCCAGATATCGTCATAGCCCTTTGGCCCGCTTTCAAAGCCGACGCGCACCAGCGGGCTATTCGCATCAAGCAGGACGCAAGCCTTGCGCCAGAAGTGGCGGGCTTGAAATGAATCGCCGTCGATGCGCGCGGTGTTGGCCTGGGCCATGGAACTCGCCTCACGATAACGGAAATTTGGGTCCGAACAGGGCGCGCCACGCCTTGAGCGCTTCGCCGTTCTGTCCTTGGCGCGCGAGATTGATCGCGACACTTGCATCACGGCTCGCCTGGCGGAGCAAATCACGCGACCGCGTTTTGCGGGCCTGATCCATCCCGTTGCTTATCGGCGGACCGAGACCAGCAGGATCGGGCCACTCGTCGAAGATGCGATCGGCGAGCGTCGAGAAGAAGCCCTGTAATTCGTAATCGAAGCGGCCCTGCCAGCCGCCGTAGAGGCATTGCAGCGCCATGACCTCGATCAGGAAGGACGGCTTCACCGGCTTGTCGGTGCCGTGGCGCGGGTTGTTATTCCAATACTTCACCATGCGCACCAGGCCCTTCCATTCGTTCGAGAACGCCTTGTGCGCGGCAACGGCTTTGTCGGCGTGAATGTCGGGATTGGTCTTGATCCACTTGCCACTATCGGTGTCCGGGATTTCGTAGTTATCCCCGTCCTCGAAGGCGGGCACGGTGTCGACGCTCACCACCCGGTAGTCGGTGTTGTCTTCTGCGTCGATGACGACGCCGAAATCGATGTTGATCGAGCGGCTCTGCTTGCGAACCGCGTTCTTGCCGTACTTACCCACCAGCGCGTTGTAGAAATCATCCAGCACCACGGAAGGGGCCTTGGAGCGGTAGTGGCGCTCGCTCGCCTTCAGCACGAAGAAAATGTCGATATCCTTCAGCGGCTTGGTCTTCGTGTGCCGCGCGTATGACCCCGTGAGAAAGCTGCGCTCAACGGCGAATTTCGTTTCCAGGTATTCGCGCACCTCGGTGTGGCGCTGGCTCGCGTTCTTCTGCTCGCGGTCGTTCAGCTCCAGACGGCTCTTGAACTTGCGGAAGGCCTCGTCGAGGGTGATCATCCTGCTTTCCTCCAATAGGCAGCGTTAGCGCCGAGGCCGTTGTGTTCGATGGTCGAACCGAGGCTCTGCCGGACAAACCCCGCCGTCGAGCGGAACGTCGTGTTGCTCCAGCCCAGGACGTCGGGCCGGCCGTCAGCGGTATCGACCACGATGCGGTAACCGGCCTGGCTCGGCCAAAGCCCAGCTTTGTGAATGGCGTATCTGATCTGGTCCGTGTCGGTCCAAAAGCTGCCATCACCGCCGGCCCCATAGACGATATCGACATCCCAGCGACCGATCAGCGCGTCCGTCCCAGGGTCATAGACCTCGAGCGTCACCGCCCTGAGGTGCCCCGTGTTCAGCCACATGGTCAGGCCGCGCATCAGCACCGCCCAGTCCTCGACCAGCTTGGTCGGGTCGAGGCCGCTGAGACGGATGATATCCTTGAAGCTTTTGAGGATGTTGTCGGCCACATAGGTGACCGAATGCGTGTAGGAATAGACGCCAACGCTGGTCATGATCCCAGGAACCCTTTCTGATCGAAGACCAGCGCCGCAGCCTGCGCGGCGGTTCCGTCTTCGCTCTTCACCGCATCATCGCCCAGAGCGCGCGCCGTGATCCGCTCGGAATGTTTTTTCAGCGCACCCTGCACCCAGGTGAGATCGTCCGGCAGGCATGGCAGCGATACCCGCCAGTCGCCGCTCAACGGGTCAAAGCCGAGCGCATCTTCATTGGCGTCCGACCCCTCGATCGCATCGTCGTCGTAAATGCAGTAGATGCGCGTCCTCGGACCATCGCAGGTCACCACGATCGCATCATTCTTCGGCGCATGATCGGCGATCACGCTGGCCGCTACCCCGGAAACCGCCATGAGCTCGTTACGCGCGCCTGCGTTTTTCCCCGAGGCCAGCAGGTTGACAATCTCCGTCCATGTCGCGGCGGCGTCACGTCCCGGCGTACTGGTGAAGGTCCGACGCACAACGGTCGTCATGCTTTCTTCTCCGTGTTGAGCCGGCTGGTGGCGGCCGCCTTGGCGGCGGCCAGCAGCTTGTCCGAGGTCAAGGTGTTTGGGTCCATCGCGATCGCGGGGGTGCTCGCCAACGCGTTCGCCACCATCTTGCGGATGGCACGACCGTCGAGGCCCACGCTGGCCGCAGCCCAGCGCCCGATGTCGGTGGACTTCGCCAGCTTGCCAATCGCCGGATAAGTCTGCCCGAGCCCATTGAGGCAATCGGTCAGGATCGCCGCAATGGCCTGCGCATCCGGAAGCGGGATGTGCACCACCAGATCGCAGCGCGAGGTGAACGCCGCGTCCACCGCTCTCGGAAAATTGCTGGTCGCCACAAAAAGAAGGTGCGGATTCTGGTCGGCCAAGGCGTCAAGCTGCACCAGGACGGCGTCGGTGGCTCGGTGTACGTCGACCGGGTTGGCGTCCAGGCTTAGCTTGTTGCGGTCGGCGGCCAGCGTCTCGACTTCGTCGAGCAGCACGATGGTCGGGCCCCGCGTGGCAGCTTCCGTGATCGATTGCGCGAACAGGTCCGACACCGCGCGCTGGGTCTTGCCCATGGCGGCACTGGTGAGCGAATGCGGCTCGACTTCGAGCAGCTGGAACTTACCGCTCTTAAAAGACTGCGCCGTACGGTGGGCGAGGCCCCGGGCCAGCGAGGTCTTCCCGGTACCCGGCGGACCCACCAGCAGGATTACGCCATGGAGCGGCAGGATGCTGCGATCGATCTTGCCCCGGATGCTGAAATTCAACATCGCCTGCGAGACCAACTGGTCCTTGATCGCCTGGTCCAGAATGATCGAGTCCCAGAGGCGACCAAGCGCCGGGTCCGGCAACGCCCGTACGCGCTGAATGCCCTTGGGTCGGTTAAAGTCGGGATGCGCCGTCATAATTTTTCCTCATTCTCATTCAGTGAAGCCACTTAACCAGTAACCAAAAAAACCCTCAACCGATCCGCTGATAGACGAACTCGACGCCCCCACTCTCGGCAGCCGCTTCACGCCGGAGCAGAAAGCCTTGCTCCCACAACTGCTTGAACTTCGAGCTCGCGTTGTGGATCGAAATGCCTCGGCTCTGGGCAAACTCGGCTGCCCGGCATTCCTGGCGCCCCATCGCGAAGGCGAATGCCTCGCGTGTGCCTTCGCTCGGCTCCACCCCGATCAGGTCGGCAGACCTCGTATGCCAGACCAGCATCGGCTGTTCCTTCTTTTGGGCGGCCGCATCCAGGTTTTCGATCAGGTCCTGATCCGTCAGGTCAACCAAGCAAAAGCCCTTTCGGCCGCGGTAGCGGCGCGCAAGTTCCACCACCGTCTCTGATGAGAACGAGATATCCAACCTGTTCACGCCTTTCATCGACACCTTGAAAACCAAGACACCGGGGCTGTCTTCGACGAACCGGAGCAGGCGCTGATACACTTCGCGCCCTTGGTCGCGACCCCAGCCTTCTCCCTTGTCCATCACATTGCGCAATTGTAGCACCCGCACTCGCTCGTTCATTGGCTTCATTTAACCAGATTCGGGGCCCGTTTCAAGAGCCGAGCCCGAAGGTAAAGGCGATATGAGTTCCCCACATGAGCGGCAGGCCCTCGTAGCAGTGCGCCGTATTGGGCTGATAGCTGCCTTGGGCCGGCGTCAACAGGATGCGTTGCTGCGGCAGCCGCACGTCAAGATTGGCGTTGAATTTGATGGCCTTACCGGCGCAACCCTTGAGGCCGCAGCCTCGATCCGTGCCGTGTCGGGACACCCCCTCCCGGAAAATTTCGACCAAGAGATCGGTATCGGACAAATCTGACAAACGAGGAAACTCGGTTCGAAGCGAAGGACGTAGCGTCTCCATGATTCCCATACCGCTATCCGAAACCGCGACAGCAAGCCGGTTGCCGCCAGAATACACTTGAAGTGCCGCGTAGCCATCCAGCTGTGTACGGCTGTGCGAGAATATGTTGTCGATAAGTTCGGCAAAAATGGTCCAGGCCGCGCCTTCGAGGGCAGACGCGTCAGCGCGGTCGCGACAGGACCGCATCAAGGCCTCGGTCAGCCGCGTTGGAAGCTCTTCGTCGCGATCGTCTTTATTGATTCGCGCTATCTCGACCAAGGTCGTGTTCCCGCCGCGGTGTACTTGGGCGGCCGAGTAGCTCGGCCTTGCAGGGATCACATCAACTGTCCGCGCGAGGTGATCAAAGAATCCCATGCGGTTCAAATAGCCCATGGTTCCGGCTTCACCCTCTTCAAAATTGAGGTGGACCGTCCGGGTCGTCGAAGCCAGTTGATTGACGAGCGAGAGAAGCCGTGTCGCGACATCGACCATGATTTTACAGCCGACGGGAAAGTCGAAAATCACGCTGTAGGCGTCAGAATCATGCGGACCGCAGGAGTTCAGCAACGCCCACTCAAACTTCGAAATATCGACCCATTTGGCCGGGAAACGCACGATACACTGCACGATAGCCCTCAACCGATTCGCGAGGATGAAATAGCATAACGCGAACCGCCGCCCGAATGAACTTTATGCGTGAGCCTGGCAAATAATTATCTGCTCGCACGGCGATCATGCCTTGGGCACCGTCACAGGCCCTCAAGCAGCTTGGCGAGACCCAGGCGCCCCGCTTTCTTGGCGCCTATCTGAAGGCACTGAAGCAGGTTCGTCTTGTCGATGAGGTGCCGTATCTGTTCGGGAAGGTCGGGATCTGCGGCCTGCTTGCGCTTGATTTGGGCAACTCTGGCGTCGAACAATTCCGGCAAGTACTTATCCCGGCCGAGATAAAAGAGCGCTTCAAGCTCCGCCACCTCGTCACTCCCGAGCTCTTTCACCAGCGCACCCAGCACGGTTCTTCGATCTGCGATGTCCCTCTTCAGGTCTTCGACGCTTATATCGGCGCCGTTGATGACTCTAGGTTTCTCATTGGGATCTCTCGGCGGATGCAGTTTCCGCCATTCTTCAATCACCCGCATGGCCTTGGCATCGGTCAAGGCTACGGGTTCGGCCTCTCCACCCAGCATGCCCCTCATCTCGGGATTTGCCTTGATGACATTAAGCGCGTCCGAGAAGTGCTTACTGCCAAGGCCGAAGCGCAACTTGATGGCCGTCTTCGCGGTCGTGAAGTCGTCTGTCGTCCATTCCGAGAGCGGCGGGAGCATCTTGGTGATGGCCATCAGATCGCTTCGTGAACATCGATCGGTGTGCGCCGAACCGAGGCGCTCATCGACAAAGTCGATGGCACGGTGCTTGAGCGCGTCGATGATCGAAGCCAATCGCCGGAGGTTGGAGCGGATCACCGCGATATTGGCGAGCGGCTCATCCTTCAAGCTGATGTCGCCGTCCCGATTGAGGTGGTAACGCAGTTCCTGGCCGTCCTCGTCGATACGCGCCAAGCTTGCGATAAAGGGCTCCAAAAGGCTGAGGTTCTCGCGGAGCTTCTCATCGGCGATATTGGCCGTCACAAGCAAATCGTAATGCCCCCGAATGTCGTGATTGGGGGGATGGCCGTGCGCGAGCGCGCCGCATGCGACCAATTGGTTCGTGACATACTTCAAGATCAATTCGATGGCATGCCGCGCGTTGTAGAGAATTGGCAGCACCAGGGTGTCACGCCGGGCCAGCATGTTCTTTTGAATCACGGCGTTGGCAAGTTCCCATGCTGCTTCGATATAGCCGTCGAGATAGTGCAGCTCATTCGCCCTGACGCCCAATACAGGCGTTCCAAGTGCTATCTTGCGGCAACGCGAAGAAAGGATCATCGCTCACGGGTTTTCCTTCGATACCTGTAACGAAATGAGCGTTCAAAGCTTCGGCATTACTCCGCAAGATTGCCATTCCGCGCATGACGGAGCATGTTGGTCCAAGTTCGCCAGACTTCACCATTATCATAACCCTTCACCCGGACTGCCTGGCGGGGCGGCATGAGATAGGGGATTGGGATTCCGAGTGAGGAGCAATGAACGCTGTGGGCAAAAGGCGTTGCTCTCCTTGAATTCGGGACATCGCTCGTAAGCGCAAATTTTCTTAACGGCGAACCGTCCATTCTTCCCTATCCGGCGGAGGGTCTTTAAAAATCGATAGAGAGCTTCCCGTCCGATACAAACGCGGAACAACACGAGGCGACGTGTTGCATCCGTGTTGCATGGAGAAAATTGCACCCTTTGAAAACTCATTGAAATGCTTGGATTTTATCGTAACGCACGGAATCGTCGCGTGTGGCCAAATTTACCCAATAGAACAAAGCCAGACTACGCAGAAAGTACTGAAAAATAAGGCTTTGCTGGCTAATTTAGTTGGCGATCCCGGCATGACTCGAACATGCGACCTACGGTTTAGGAAACCGTCGCTCTATCCGGCTGAGCTACGGGACCGGATTGATTTTTCACAGCAATTTCTTTCG
>Ga0302320_10007338_pt1 | contig 24277 bp, 20 predicted proteins | sample Bog_T0_3_FD_202130 | JGI IMG/M metagenome (GOLD analysis project Ga0302320, IMG submission 202130) | Peat permafrost microbial communities from Stordalen Mire near Abisko, Sweden - Bog_T0_3 | ecosystem: Environmental > Terrestrial > Soil > Wetlands > Peat | place: Sweden: Abisko, Stordalen Mire...
TGGGAACCAGCCAGCAGACGACGATTGGCTGCGGCGATCAACGAACTGGTGAACATCATGCGTGGGGCCTCCCACCCAATCATCTGGGTCCGCCAGGAGTTTGAGCCCGATTTACGGGACGCATTCCTTGAGATGAAATCCAAAGGAATCCACAGCGTGATCAAGGGAACGCTGGGTTGCCAAATTATCCCGGAGCTGGCCCCGGCAGCGTCGGAGACCGTGATCGTAAAGAAGCGTTACAGCGCTTTCTTTGGAACAGAGCTCGACGAAGTACTGGCCGAACTCAAGCCGGACGCCATCATTCTTGCCGGAGTCAATACGCACGCATGCATCCGCACAACGGCCATCGACGCGTACCAACGAGACTGGCCGGTGGTTCTGGCGCTGGATTGCATCGATTCCTACGATCGGGAGCATCACGAGGTCTCGTTGCGGTATATGAAAGACAAACTGGCCACGGTCATGACCAACCGGGAGATTGAATCGGAACTCGGACGACTCTAGGCGCGGTCGGCGCGATGTCCGCCAAACTCGTGGATTGTCCGGGTGCCAGCCAGAACTTCTCCGCTTTGCAGTGTTCCGCGCGGGAAGAAATATTCCTCGCCGGCTCTCACCGGGATTCGTTCGCCATTGACGATGACGGTGTAACAGCCCTCGACAACAATCATGTATTCGTCATATTCGTGCATGTGCGCAGCGGAGACAGCATTTTCGGGGCAGCTCCAAAAGGCCATTTGGCTCCCGTCAATTCCATCGAATACATAGTCTTCAACCCCGGGAGTGTTTTGTGCGGCGGTTGCGATCCTGTTTGCCGGATTCTTCATGAACTCGGGAAAACTCTGCATCGTTGGCATTGATTCGTCCTCTTTCAGCGGCGGTTCCGCGCTTGTGAGCAGGGCAGGCGCGCGCCGCAAGCAAGCTTATTGCGGGCGGTGGCGGTTGTACACTCCCGGTTGTAAACTAAGGTGTGATTCGCCGACTGTTTGCCTGCGTGGTGTTTGCCGTGATTGCGGTGGCGGGGTGTCACTCCGGGCCGAAAGCCGATGACAGCCAGAGCGCCAGCCAGAATTTCAAGGTCTACAAGCTCCGCGGGAAAGTGGTTGCCACCGACCATGCCAAGGGCGAAGTGACGCTGAACCATGACGCTATTCCTGGCTTTATGAGTGCCATGACCATGCCCTACAAGCTGAAGGACGCGAACATCCTCAGCGAGCTGCATCCCGGCGACGTGATTACTGCAGACGTGCTGGTTTCGCAGGACCCCAATGCCGATGTGCTGCTGGATCATATCGTGGTGGTGGCGCAGGGCAAGCCGGATTACCGTCCCGCAGTCAGCTACCATGTGCCGGCACAGGGCGACGCGGTGCCCGACTTCAAGCTGAAAAATCAGGACGGACACGCAATCCACCTGGGCCAGTTCAAGGGCAAAGCGCTGTTGGTCACGTTTATCTATACACGCTGTCCGCGGCCGGATTTTTGCCCGCGGGTCACGAAGAATTTCGCCGTCCTGCAGAAGCAGATTGCGGCGACGCCTGCGCTGCATGGCACCCACCTGCTTTGCGTCAGCTTTGATCCGGACAACGATACGCCTGAACGGTTGCGGGCCTATGGCGCCACCTATATAGGTAGCGACGCTAAAAAGGCCTTTGCCGATTGGGATTTTGCCGTGCCCCCCAAGCCGGTGCTCGCGGAGATGGCGCAGTGGTTCGATATTGGCATGAGCGACGCAGGCGACGGATCGATTACGCATACGCTGTCCACCACGCTAGTTGGGCCGGACGGCAAAGTGGTGCGGTTTTACCCCGGGAATGAATGGACTGTGCAGGACATGATGGGGGATTTGAAAGGGCTGGGTGCGGGCAGCAAGGGCTGAACCGAGCCAGAACTGAATAGCGTCAGGAGTGAATGTCAGAATGAGTGGTCAGACCACTAGGCTATAATTCGGAGAGTGTACGAATTCGAAAATCGACAATGTCAGAAAGTTACGAGGGTTAGGCCGATGAGCCATGGATTGCAGATTCGTAAGGATGCTGAACTGGATTTTCTTTCGCTGGGAGCGCTGGTTCACCGGCTGGATACGGGGATTATTCCCTTTCGCAAGGCGACCGAGTGCCGCATTCATGTCAGCGGCGGGGAGTTCAACGTGGCCGCCAACCTGGCGGACTGCTTTGGGCTGAAGACCGCGGTCGCTTCCGCCATGTCCGACTATCCGATCGGCGACCTGATTGCCGAGCGCGTCCGCGCAATGGGCGTTAAGCCGTTCTACAAGCACTTCAAGCACGACGGCGTCACCGGCCCCAACATGGCCACGGTTTATAGCGATCAGGGATTCGGCGTGCGCGCGCCGGTAGTGTTCTACAACCGCAGCAACGAGGCCGCAGGACAACTGAAGCCCGGCGATTTTGACTGGGCCGCGATTTTTGCAGGCGGCGTGCGCTGGGTACACTGCGGCGGCATTTTTGCGGCGCTCTCGCCAACCACGGCACCATTGGCCGCGGAGATGATGAAGGCCGCGAAGGCTGCAGGAGCGATCACCTCGTTCGACCTGAATTTCCGCGAGAAGCTTTGGAAGATTCACGGCGGCAACGAGCGCGCCGTCGAGACCATCGCAACCATCGTGGAGAACGTCGACGTGCTGGTGGGCAACGAAGAGGACCTGCAGAAAGGACTTGGCGTTCCGGGGCCGGAAGTCGCAGCCAAATCCAAGCTCGATCCCAGCGTGTTCTTCGGCATGATTGAGAACGTGGTGAAGAAGCACCCGCATGTGAAGGTAGTAGCGACTACGCTGCGCGAGGTACACTCCACCAACCGCCATAGCTGGAGTGCGGTGGCGTGGATCGACGGAAAAACCTACAACGCGCCTACCGCCGAGCTGGATGTCTACGACCGTGTCGGCGGCGGCGACGGCTTTGCGGCCGGCTTCATCTATGGCCTGTTATCCGGCGAGGAGCCGCAGGAGGCGGTCAAGCTGGGCTGGGCCCACGGCGCATTGCTCACCACCTTCCCCGGCGACACCACTATGGCCACCGTAGACCAGGTGCGTGCGTTTGCCAAGGGTGGTTCGGCCCGCATCCAGCGGTAAGCATCTGCGGTGCGACAGCCACTTACTTTTTGCTCGCACTGGTCTAAATCCGTAGCGCTGGTCTCCAGACCGGCTGTCCTGAGGGCCTCCCGGCCCTCAGCCTTCTGCTCAGGTCCCGAACTCTGCATAGTGGAAAATCTTCTGACCTGCGAATGATCCGTCAGTTACTCGCTTGTCGGTCCGAGAAATATCCCCACCCAAGAGTGGCGATCCCCATGGAAGCAAGGAATAGCGCAAAAACGAAGCTCATTTGGGAGTAGATCACCCAATCCTCCCAATAGAATCGGGCGGCCTCGACCCGCACCTTGGGAGACGCCGACTTCAACTCAGGCGCGATATTCCGCACTCGAAGCGCGATCTTGTAATTTGAATTCTTATCGGCGTCAAAACGCCCGAGTACGGTCTCGACTGATCCCGCCCCCTCAAACCCATATGGTCGGTAGCTCCGGTACTCCGACGCAACGACTTCCTTTCCGCCAGATTCCTTAAGAACAGACCAATCTAGATCCAATCCTGCGGGAGTTGATCTGCATGAACCTTTGAAGAGAGAGTCCCCGACTAAGCATTCCTCGGCGGGTATGTTAATCGGCGCGAATGCCAAGCTGACCTCGTATGTCCCGCTCAAATCAGGGACAAATGTCGTACTGACAAACTGACTATTTGATTCGATATTTGCCGCAGCCTCCAACGGTGCCCAATTGTGCGAGTGAAGGCGGTGGTTCACGTACGCGTAGGGTAAAAAGGCCAACACAAGTAGCGAAATCCCCGCAGTTTTTGTCGAGCGATTCATGGCCGAATCATAATCGATGAAGAATCCCTTCTGCGTCGTCGCCAATCCGGAACCTGCCCCAACCCCCGAATTCCGCATCGCCACACCCCTCCGCCTCATCCATAGCTACTGGTATCCTCACAATGTACTGAGAGGGAAGTATTCGATGGCGAAGGTCACACTGGTTTTTGCGCTTCTATTGGTTGTTCTTGGCCTGGCCGGCTTCTTAGGCACCGGCAGTATCCATCCTACTGCTCTGATTCCCACATGGTTTGGTCTGGCGCTTGGTCTCTTCGGCTTCCTCGCCATCAGCCCCAGCGAAAGCCGCCGCAAGTTGTTTATGCACATCAATGTGACCATCGCGCTGCTTGGATTTCTCGGTGCGGCGGGCAGGGCTGTTTATGGCTATGCCCATGCGAGCGCGGCAGGCACCTCGCCGGATGCGATTGCGCTGGGTTCGCAGGCAGCAATGGCTGGCCTGATGCTGATTTACGTGATTCTGTGCGTGCGGTCATTCATTGCCGCGCGCCGTTCGGGGAAGGTTTAGACCATGGGAACCATGCGGGGCGGGTTGGGTGGAATGAGTGGCTCACATGCCGAGCGGTCGCCGCGTGCCGGTGCTGCTCGCGCGGGCCGTGCCGATCTTCCCAAGAAGAAAATGAACCTGAAGAAGGTGGGCCCGGAAGTGTGGGCGCTGATCGCGCCGCGCAAGGGACTCATCGCAGCAGGGTTTTGCCTGATGGGAATCAACCGCGTGGCCGGCCTGGTCATGCCCTTCACGGCGAAGCCGCTGATGGACAAGGTGCTGTCGACCTCCGGCAATCCGGCCCTGCTGCCGAAGATGATCGCGTTGGTCTTTGGAGCCATGCTGGTCCAGGCCATCACCTCGTTCGCTCTGACGCAACTGCTCTCAAAGGCCGGGCAGCGGCTTATCGCCGAGTTACGCAGCAAGGTGCAGAAGCACGTCGGGCTGTTGTCGGTTTCTTATTACGATGAGAATCGCACCGGCACACTGGTTGCGCGCATCATGACGGACGTGGAAGGCGTCCGCAACCTGGTTGGCACGGGCCTGGTCGACTTCACCGGCGGCCTGCTGACGGCGGTTCTGGCCTTCATCTACCTGATGCACCGCAGCGTGCCCGTAACACTGACAGTCTTCTCTGTGCTGCTGATTTTTGTGGTCATTCTGCAGTATGGATTCAAAACCATTCGCCCCATTTTTCGTGAACGCGGCAAAATCAATGCGGAAGTCACGGGCCGTCTGACGGAGTCCTTGGGCGGCGTACGCGTGGTCAAGGGCTATCACGCTGAGGAGCGCGAACACAGCGTGTTTGCGGACGGCGTGCAGCGGCTGCTTGAAAACGTGATGAAGTCGCTGACGATGACCAGCACGCTCGGCGCTGCATCCACCACCATGGCCGGGCTCGTCTCAGCACTGGTCATGTACTTCGGCGGGCACGCGGTGCTCCGCGGCACGTGGACCGTAGGCGACTACTTTCAATACAACATGTTTCTGGTTTTCATGATCGCGCCGGTGATCCAGATTGTGAACATCGGCACGCAGTTGACCGAAGCGTTTGCGGGCCTCGATCGCACCAACGAGATCATGGGTGAAATGGAAGAGAACAAGAGCCCGGGTCGCACGGAACAGATGCCGCCAATCAAGGGAACGGTAAAGTTTGAAGACGTGGGGTTTGCCTACGAAGTGGACAAGCCGGTTCTTCACGACGTGAGTTTTGCGGCAACGCCGGGAACGGTGACTGCGCTTGTAGGCTCTTCCGGCTCAGGCAAGTCGACCATCATCAGTCTCCTCTGCGCCTTTCACGTTCCCACCACTGGCCGCGTGCTCGTGGACGATGTGGACCTTGCGCACGTGAACCTCAACACCTTCCGCTCGCAACTGGGCGTAGTGCTGCAAGACTCGTTTCTATTCGATGGAACCATCCGCGAGAACATCCTGTTTTCAAAGCCGCACGCAACCGAGGAGCAGTTTCTCTTCGCCTGCCGCACCGCGCGAGTCGATGAGTTTGCGGAGCGCTTCGAGGAGAAGTACGACACCATCGTAGGCGAGCGAGGCGTGAAGCTTTCCGGCGGTCAGCGCCAGCGTTTGTCCATCGCTCGCGCGCTGCTTGCGGAGCCGCGCATCCTCATCCTCGACGAAGCAACCAGCTCGCTCGATTCCGAGTCCGAGGCGATGATCCAGGAGGGCCTGAACAAGCTGATGGAGGGGCGCACCACATTCGTGATTGCTCATCGTCTGTCGACCATCCGCCGCGCCGATCAGATTCTTGTGGTGGAGCAGGGGCGCATCGTCGAGCGCGGTAATCACGCGGAGCTATTCGCGATGGGTGGCCGCTACTACGACCTCTACACGCGCCAGCATGGGCTGGAAGCAAACCTGTTTCTTGCGCCGGGTGAAGGGGACGTGGTTCCGCCTGAGGCGGTCGGCGCACCCTGATTGAATGCGATATGAATTACCGGGCAAGCAGTGGTTCTTTTCGACGGGCCATCACGTACATTGCGACCAGGGCAGCGGCAAAGCCCGCCGCAGCACCAATACAGAGCGCCCGCCGGGGACCGTAGTGGTTGGCGACCCAACCAACGATCGGCGCGCCAATCGGTGTTCCCCCCAGTGCGATGGCAATCCGCAAAGCCATCATCCTGCCCCGCATGGCTGGTTCTGTTGATAGCTGCATAATGCTGTTGGTGGCGTTGCCGAAGGTTAGCACCGCCGCTCCAATCATGATGAGGGTGGCCGCGAAACTCCAGTATCCAGGCGCCAATGCGGCCAAAGTAAAGCCCAGCCCCACCACACCAGCTCCCCCAAAAAGAGAGATGAATCCCGGCTTCTGCCGGCCGGCAGCGAACAAGGCTCCTGAAAGTGTGCCCACGGCCATGATGGACGAGAGCAGGCCGAAACCGCGCGCATCGGTGTGAAAAACATTCACGGCCATCGTCGAGATGAAGATGGGAAAGTTCATGGCAAACGTACCGATCAGAAACAGCATGATCAGGATCGCCATCAGGTCCGGCCTTCTCCACACATAGCGAAGCCCCTCCTGAAATCCGGAACTGGCGCGCTGCGCCCTGGCGCTCTTATGCAGCTCCGAGATGCGAAAGAAAGACATCGAGATCAGAACCGCTGCGAAGGACAGCCCGTTCAGGAGGAAGGCCCATCCTAAGCCAACGTTTGAAATCAGCAAACCGGCAACGGCGGGACCGATCATCTGCGCGGCGTTGAATGAGCTCGAGTTCAATGCCACGGCATTCGGCAGATCGGCATCGCCCACCATCTCCGCCACAAAGGTCTGTCTCACCGGAGCGTCCAGCGCAGCGGCGGAGCCAGACAGAAAAGCCAACACATACACGTGCCAAAGCTGGATGACTCCTGAGAGGGTGAGCGCACCCAGGATGAGCGCAAGCACGCCCATGGTCGCCTGGGTCAGCATCAAAAGTTTGCGTTGATCCAGGCGGTCCGCGGCCGATCCTGTCCAGGGCAGAAACAGAAGTTGCGGAGCAAACTGCAAGCCCATCACGATACCCAGCGCCGAAGCGTCGTGGTGGGTCAATTGCGTCAGCACCAGCCAATCCTGGGCAACGCGCTGCATCCACGTGCCGACGTTCGAAATCAGGCCGCCTGCCGTCCATAAACGGAAGTTGAAGATCCTTAAGGAACGAAATGTGCCGGGCACTGGGTTCTTCATGTGCGCGACGGCGCGGTGCCCCCATGGAACTGGCCGAAGTGACGCGCAGAAAAGATGCCGATGAGCAGCGCGCCCAGGCCGAATGCAACAATGTGACTTGTCGCCATTGGATTAAAAACGCCGACGCGTGCCACCAGCAGATACCCAACCACTGCGTTGAAGAACCCCCATACAACGTTGACCGTTGAAGAGGAGAGACCTTCACCGGGCGGTTTGGCGAAGGGGCTCTGGAAGGGATGTCCCATTGTCCCCGCGACAAAATGAGGAACGGCGTTTGCCGCGATGGCGCCGCCAAAGAAGTACGACACAAGCCAAAGCCAATTCATGATGTGGAGCTCCTTTTTCCGGCTATCAATCGAACATGGTGAAAAGCGGGACGCTTCGCGCTCAATCCTCAACCAGCCGCGCAAGCAGTGCGAGTGCCTCTTGAACCTTCTCCTGCTCGTGAACAGAAAGCTTCTGGGAGATGATCGTTGTCATCCAGTCTTGCCTCGCGGCTCGGCCCTCCTGCAGCCACTTCAGGCACTTCGGCGTGAGTGACATCAGGGTTTGGCGCCCGTCGTTCGGGTCAGGGGCACCACGGACCAGGCCGGACTCCTGCAGCGGCGCAACGATCGCGCTCATGGACTGCGGGCGCATGCCTTCCGCTCGCGCCAGGCTTGAGACCGTGTCCCCCCCATCCCGCTCGAGTCGAAGAAGAACGGAAGCCTGCGACGGCGTAAGATCGTTGCCGCCCCCATGCTCGCGTACACGCAGCTTGAGCTTTCGAAATACTGCACGCATCTCCGCAGCAAGCGTCCGAGCGAGCGCGGTTTGAGTAGAAGACTTTCGAGTGCTCACAAGATCAATATTGCATATATACAGGTAAACTGTAAAGTTTAACTGAACACATTGTGTCCCACCATCATTGAGCAGGCACACACTGCCTCAACCACTTCGTAATTCGCACATCGTGCGGCATCTAGAACTTGGCGAAGTCAACCATGACATCGCGGCGCGCCTCGATGGGCGTGCCTTTCTTTGTGGCAGGGAAGAACTTGTAATGCATAACCGCAGCCTTGGCCTTCTCGTCCAATCCGAAGCCGAGGCCGCGCCGGACATACGCGTCTTTAGGCAAGCCATCCACGCCTACCAGCACCGAGACAGTGGCAACCTCGACGAATGGATGCTTCGCGTACGGGTCGGTGAAATCGGCGTCCACCGTGTGGATAGGGTAGGGCGGCGTGTACGACAGCGGTTTGTGATGCTTGTCTTCAAACTGCGCAGCATCGGGTGCAGGCAGATCGCGTTCCGTAATCAGGATCTGGGGAACGGCCGAGGTCCGGTTTGCAGTGAATGCCACGCGTACATCGATCCACACAGGCACAGGTTTTCCCGAAAGCAGGGCTGGCTCGAACTTCGATGCCTGCACTGCACCAAGCGAGGCGCGATCGAATTCCGCTCCATGAGAATGCAGCACCTGAAGGTGCTGGGGAAGGCCCTTGGCGTCAATCACCATGGCCATCACGGTCATCCCCTGGATATCCTTCGCAGCGACGTTGTAGGGGTAGGGAACTGAGACGGTGCTGACCATTTTCGGTATGGAGATTTCAGGCCCCACGTAATAGATGCCATCCTGATCCGCGGTCTGATGCACCTCGGGAATTGCGGGCAGCGCATCGTGTGCGCAAGCGATTCCGGCGGCTGCAAGCAGAGCAAAAGCGTAATGTATGGGGCGCATGGAAGTCTCCTGTCTGAATCATCTTTCGCTGTTCTTCCGTCTCTGTTGTAGTCCCCGATTCGTAAGAGCGGCCTAAAGAGCTGTCTCACAAATGGATATAGCGTCTCAGAACTTGACACGAGGCTCGTTTGAATTCAAACTGGAAACAGCTTCGCAAAGCGGAATAGGGGACCATAATGCGGGAAACCACACTGCAAGGCACCTATAAAGTTCAGGCCCTGGACCGGGCTTTCGCCGTATTGGATTTGCTGGGAGAGAGCGAAACGCCGCTTGGGTTGGCGCAGGTTGCTTCGTCCTTGCAACTTCACAAAAGCACAGCCCATCGGTTTCTGATGGTGCTTGAACGGCACCGCATGGTGGAACGCACTTCAACCGGTAAGTTCAGGCTGGGATTGAGGTTATTCGATTTCGGCAATCGGGCCATTGAGCAGTATGACCTGCGGGATCGCGCCCAGCCCCACCTTCGCCGTCTGGTTGCCGAGACCGAGGAAACGGCGCACCTCTGCATTCTTGAGCAGGCGCGCGTCATCTACATCGACAAAATTGAGCCCGCCCGCTCGGTTCGCATGATTACCCGGATTGGTTCCAGCAATCCGGTGCATTGCACCTCGGTCGGCAAGGCAATTCTGGCCTTTTTGCCGGAAGAACGCGCGGCGGACGTGGTGAAGCGGACCCGGTTTGAGCGTTTCACGCACCGCACCATCGCCACTCCAGAGGCATTGCGTACGGAGATGGAGAAGACCCGCCGCCGCGGCTATGCCGTGGACGACGAGGAACTCGAGGAAGGGCTGCGGTGCATCGCTGTTCCGCTTCTGGATGCGCAAAGGCAGCCAGTCGCGGCAGTCAGCATCTCGGGGCCTTCGTTCCGCGTGACGGCTCAGAAGCTGCCCGCGATCGCAAATCAACTGCTGCAATGTGTGCGCGGCATCGCATCTGATATGGGATATACGTCGATGGGGCGCGCCAACCGCACAGCTTGGTCGGCCTAGAGCTTGAAGAGAAACAACGGGATGAGTTTCTCCGCGCGTTATTGAACGGCTTGAAGCAGGGCAACCACCATCCGGTTCAACGGAGTGGGGATGCCATGCTTCTCGCCCTTGCGCACAATCACGCCGTTGCGCGCGTCGATCTCCATCGTGCGGCCTGCCATACGGTCCGCAAGCATTGAATTGATGGAGTCCCCGGGCTGCGCACGATAGCCCTCCAGCACCTGCTGACCAACATTTTCATCAAGACGCGCGCCCTCTGCCCGGCCAACCGAAGCACATTCCGCCACAATGTCCCTGGCGAGCTGACCCGCCGCCTCTGCCCGCAGCACGCCTGACGGCTTCATGGTGAGGGCGGAGATGGCGCCCCCCGCGTTGGTGCACAATTTACGCCATGCTGCCGAAACAAAGTCCGCCGTCAACTCGATTCTCGCGTCGCTCCCCGCGAATAGCTGCACGAACTCTTCGCCAAGCGATCCCGTCTCCACCTGCATTTTTGCCACGCCGCGCTGGTGTACTGTGCCGTTGGCCTGCCGCTCTACCGGACAGTCGATAACCACGGGCAGCGTCATCTGCTGGCTTATTCGGTCCGCGAAGCGTTCTCGATGCTCCACGCCATTCTGCACCACTGCGACCCGCGTTTCGTTTCCGCAGAGCGACCGAAGCCATGTAGCCGCGCCGTCGGCATCGTAAGTCTTTGTTGCCACCAGCACCCAATCCACGGGCACAGCCTGTGAGGGGTCGGTGAGATTTGCACCATTCACTACGACGACGCCTTCCGGTGTCTTCACAGTAAGTGCCGGCAATGGGCGCCGCGTGCAGAGCGTAATCTGATGCCGCGCCGTGACCTCGAGCAGCGCAGCCAGCGCGCCTCCGATTGCACCTACCCCGACAATTGCCACACGCGCCATCGCAGTCCCTCCATTCAAGCTCTGAAAAAATCAGAGTGATACCAACTTCCGATCTTCTCAGCCAGTGGCTTCTCCCATTGACCGGTTTGACCAGACTTGAAGATGGCTTCAATCACGGCCATGTTGCCGATCGCATCTTCAAGCGGAACGGGAACCTCCGTGTTATCGAGGATCGCTCGGGAGAAGGCATCGCCCTGCAGTGTGTACTGATCGCAGGTGGGGAAGGTCTCGACTTCAGGATGCCCGAAGAGGTCGCCGGTGGAATCGATGAACAGGCGCGTGGGTCGGTCGGGAGGCGCATTGAAAGGAATCTCCAACTCGATGCGTCCGCGCGTGCCGAGGAAATGGACGCGCTGATAGGGAATCAACTGCGTGCTGCAGGTGAAGACGGCCTGGCCGGCAGGGAACTCGAGGATTGCCGAGGTGAGCCGGTCGATACCCATCTGTGGATCGCGATCGATGGACGCCACCACCCGAGTGGGCTGGCCCCCAAATGCATACCGCGATGCGTGGATGAGATAGCAGCCGATGTCCATCAGCGCGCCGCCGCCGGAGTCCATTCGATTGCGGATGTTGGCTGGATCGACATTGAAGTAGCTGAAAAATCCCGCGACGGACCGCAGATCGCCGATGCGGCCCTCGTTTAGCAACTCGCGCAGACGCAGCCACTGCGGATAGCTGCGGATCATGAACGCTTCGCCGATTTTCACTCCCGTCCGCGCGCGAACAGCCAGCAGCGACTCGGCCTCCGCAACCGTGAGGCTGAGCGGCTTTTCGCAGAGCACATGCTTGCCTGCCTCCGCCGCCTTGATGGTCCAGGGCACGTGAAGCTGATTGGGAAGCGGGTTATAGATGGCGTCGATCTCTGGGTCTTCGAGCAGCTCTTCGTAGGAACCGTAGGCACGGGCGATGCCGCAACTCGCAGCCGCCTTTTGCGCCTTGGGAAGGTCGCGGGAAGCGATGGCGTCAACGGTGGAAAATTGCCCCCGTTGCATGCCGGGGATCACCTTGCGTACCCCGATTGCGGCGGTGCTGAGGACGCCCCAGCGAATTTTTTTCTGCGGGATATTTGTCATAATCTGGATCGTCTCACTCAAGATTGCCCCGGGAAATCGCGATTGGACCTTCGCGCTACGATTTGTTCCACCGGCTTCTGTAAGCTAGACGCATTGTAGCCGGGGACGGACTCAACCCGCATGCCGCCGCCGATGGCAGGGGCGCGCGGGGGACGTTCACTCCAATCTGGATTTGTTTGGTACAACTTGATCACGGGATATGGACAGATGTTCTGGGTTGCAATTGTCTGCGGCCGCATATTAAAGCAGGTTCTTAGATTTGACGAAAGTCGAAGAAAAGAGCTGGGGACGTAGCTCAGTTGGTTAGAGCGCCGCCCTCGCAACAAAATCCTTTCTTTTCCTAAATATACTGAATATGCTGTCCATCGCGCTGTCCATTTGACCGAGATGGCAGTTCCGGCTATCTATGCCAAGTCTCACTAGGAGGCTTGGAACACATGGCCCGAGCGAAGCAGTACGCCGACCGCGTCAATGTCATCAAGAGAATCAAACTGGGCTCCAAGTGGCCGTTTGCCCCGTCGTGGAACACAACGGCCGGATCGTTCGCGATCATGTCTGGGTCGCAGGCAGGGACGAGCACCATCCAGAGGGCCGCTATTACCTTGAGTGGTATGAAGTCGGTCCCGAAGTTCGAGAATCTGTTGCAGGTCGCTCGCGCAAAATCCATCCAACTGAACGCTATCAAGGCCGGCCTGCTGGCTCCTGACGATGCTCCCGTTGCCGAAAAGCCCGCACGTCTCACCATGATCTCAGCCATCGACGACTACCTAGAATACATCCGCAAGCACCGCAGCCTGGGAACTTACAGGACCTACCGGCCTACGCTTAATATCCTGTTCAGAAGCTCGTACACCAAGACATACGTGGACGAGGTGACGCGCGAGGACATCCTCAAGTTCACCAGCGACTGCTTCGACCAGGGACTGGTCCCGCGGACGGTCTACGACCGCCTCGTTACGGTGCTCCAACTCTTCAAGAGGCACGGATTGAAAGGGCTGGACGAGCGCAGCGACTGGCCCAGCTATGTTGAGACCATCCGCCCGATTTATGAGCCGGAGGAAATCGCGGCAATGCTCCGGCACGCCGATCTGGACGAGGCGACCCTTATCAAATTCTGCCTCTCCTCGGGCTTTCGCGATCGAGAGATCCGCTACGCGACCTGGCGCGATGTCGACTTCCGGAACTCGGTGGTGCGCGTCACCGCGAAGCCGATTTGGGGATTCAAGCCGAAGAATTACGAAGAAAGAGCTGTGCCCTTGCCAGCGGCCATGATTGAGCAACTGCAGAAATGGAAGGCACGGCGAAATGCTACTGCGTCGGAGTTGATTTTTCCGAACACCAAAGGAAAGCCAAACAGTCTCCACATCAAGGTGGTAAAGAAGGTCGCACATCGGGCGAAACTCAATTGCGGCCAGTGCGTAACGAAACATGGCAACCGGTGCGCAGCAGGCCCGTACTGCCAACGCTTTTACCTCCACAAGTTCCGTCACACGTTCGCGACCGAGCATCTTCGTCACGGTATCGATGTTCGTACGTTGCAGGGTTGGATGGGACACCGGGACATCCAGTCAACGATGGTTTACCTCACGCGACTTGGCGAAACACCACCACAACATGCCGTTGCTGAGCGTGATCCAAAGCGTTATCTGGAGGCGGGACTGATGGAAGGTGGGATAACGAGTATGCGCACGGAAGGCACACCGCAAGGCGGCCCGCTGTCTCCCCTGCTGTCGAACATCCTGCTGGACGATCTGGACCGATTTCTGGAGAAGCGCGGGTTGAGCTTCTGCCGCTATGCGGACGACTGTAATGTTTACGTCGGCAGCAAGCGGGCAGGAGAGCGGGTGATGCAATCGGTCACGGCGTTTCTGGAGCAGAGACTGAAGTTGAAAGTCAACGCATCAAAGAGCGCGGTGGCCCGCCCGTGGGAGCGGAAGTTCCTTGGCTACAGCATGACGTGGCACAAGAAGCCGAAGCTGAAGATCGCGGAAGCAAGTCGCAAGCGTCTGGCGGAGAAGGTCCGCAAGATGATGCGGGAGGCACGTGGCCAAAGCCTGCAACAAGCTATCGAACGGCTCAACCCGGTACTGCGGGGTTGGATCGCGTACTTCCGGCTCACCGAAGTCAAAGGCGTGCTGGAAGACCTCGATGGCTGGATCAGGCGCAAACTGCGGAGCGTTCTGTGGCGGCAGTGGAAGCGCGTCTATGCGCGGGTAAAGAACCTGATGCGGGCAGGGATAGACGAGGTGCGGGCGTGGCGGTCTGCCACCAACCAGCGAGGACCGTGGTGGAACAGCGGCGCTTCGCACCTGAACGCCGCCTATCCGAAGTCCTGGTTCGACCGTATGGGGTTGGTTTCGTTGCTGGATACTCGGCAACGTCTTACATCTGCTTCATGAACCGCCGGATGCCGAACGGCACGTCCTGTGGTGTGGGAGGACGGCGGGAGTGATCCCGCCTCCTACCCGATCGTGGAGATCACCATGCCCAAGGGGCCATTTCTCCCATCGGATTTCAAAGCTACGAAGTTTTCAACCGCGGCGGACAAGGCGGAGTTTGGAAATACATTGCTGCGTTTTATTGAATCGGAGTCGGCGTCGGCGCTCTTCACCAAGGGCTTCTACAACCGCTTTTCCATGTGCTTCGGGCATATTGCGAATTATGTGGAGGGCGTGATTATGCGGAGAGCTAGCGTCAACAGACTGTGGATACAGAGTTCGACAACCTTTTCACTATGCATAATCCCCACTATTTAGCTTTTCGCAGCCAGCCTACTTTCTGGCGGGCGGTCACCCTACCGGAACGTCATAGTTTGCATTCAAGCCGCTCGATTTTAGCCTTTGCAATTTACCTTCAACTTACGAAGAACGACATGAAAGCGTCTTGTGCATTCCGCTTGGCCGCAGTGGTCGCTTGCGTGTAGAAGGGAAGCTAATGCAACCCGGCAAACTTGCCCTTGTTGCGGTTTCAAGGGCAGGACCGGACTGACTGCGATCGGCTCCAACTGAGTGCCTGATTTGGATGACCTAGCACAAGGGAAAGGGCCAGCTTTGGATCATTACAGGACTATAAACACAAAATAGACAGGAGATAACTTAGGGAATAATGAACAATTGGGTCTTGATGGTTCTGGTGCGATTCACCTACGCTTCCTGGATCGTTCCCCCAGGAGTTTTTCGGGTCAGGAAAAAGTAGACGGTGGGCGTCACCACCAAGCTGAGCACCATGGAGATGAAGAGGCCGCCGATGACAGAGATGGCAAGGGGCTGCAGCATCTGCGACCCCTGGCCCAACGCCAGCGCCAGAGGAAGCATGCCGGTGACGGCGGCCAGCGCAGTCATGAGGATGGGCCGCAGGCGGCGCTGCGCGGCATGAAGCATGGCAGCGCGCGGGTCGGCACCCTCGGCGCGATATCGTTCATCGGCATCCAGCAGCAAGATGCCATTTTTGGCGACGATCCCGATCACCATGATCAGCCCCATAAAGCTGGAGACGTTGAAGGTTGTTCCAGTGATCAGGAGCGCGCCGACCACGCCCGCAATGGAGAGCACCGAGGAGGTGAGAATGGCGACCGGTGCGGCGAAATTGCGGAACTCGGTGAGCAGGACACCGAAGACCAGGACCAGCGCCAGGACGAGCACACGCGCGAGTTCAGCAAACGATTTTTGCTGCTCCTGATAGGTGCCGCCGTATTCGACGCGAACGCTGGCGGGCAGATGCATGGCTTCGACACGCTGGCGAACGAGTTTGACGGCAGTGCCGAGATCGGTGCCTTCAAGGCGCGCAGTGACCACCACGAGGCGCTGCAGATTTTCGCGGCGGATTTCATCTTGCGGCGGTAGTTGCGTGATGGTAGTCATGGAGCCAAGTGAGGCGGTGTGACCCGAACTGGAGTTGAAGACCGTGTTTTCGATGCTGTCGAGAGACTGGCGCGACTCATCGCCGAGACGCACGCGAATCGTGTACGGCCTGCCGTTGTTGATCAGCGGATTGGGCACTTCGACGCCATCGAGAATCGAGGTTGCGTCTTCGGCGACTTCCTGGGTGGTGAAGCCGAGGCGCGTGGCTGTCTGCGGATTAACCTGGAAGTTGGTGGCAGGGCCGCTGACCGTGTTGTCGATGCCGTTCTCGATGTCGACGACGCCGTTGACCTTGGCGATCTCGGTGGCTACGCGGGGAGCGATATTCTGGAGCAGCGCCGGATCGGGATTGAAGAGCTTGATCTGGATCGGTTCCGGCGCATTGGAAAGGTCGCCGATGTTGTCCTGCAGGATCTGCGTGAATTCGACATCGAGTTCCGGCTGGGTGGTCTTGATCTGGCGGCGAATATCGGCGATCACTTCATCGATGGAGCGATGGCGCTTGTTTTTGAGCCGGACGGTCATATCGCCGTAGTTCGTCTCGGTGACAGCGGCAAAACCCATCTGGAGGCCGGTTCGACGGCTGGTGCTGTCGACTTCCGGAGTGGCGTGCAGAATTTTTTCTACTCGATCAAGGACCTTGTCGGTGGACTCGAGCGAACTGCCGGCGGGCATCACGTAGTCGAGGATGAACCCGCCTTCGTCCATTTCGGGCAGTAGATCGGTGCCCAGATTGGAGTAGGCGAAGTAGGCGATGGCCGCGAGGGCCACGCAGGCGAGGCCGAGCCAGAGCGGCCTGCGCAGAGACCAGTCGAGCGCGGCATGTTGCCAGCCCGTGAGGCGACGCAACACGGGGCCTTGCTCATGATGGGAGTCAGTTGGGGGCGCGTTTGAATCGCGATCCTCGGGTTTCCTGGGCTTAAGCAGAACCATTGCCAAGCCGGGCGTCCAGGTGACGGCCAGCGCCAGCGAAGTGAGCAATGAAACTGCCATGGTGATGGCCAGCGCGCGGAAGAAGCTGCCGGTGACGCCGGTGACCGCGATGAGGGGAAGGAAGACAACGACGGGCGTGATGGTCGATCCGATGAGGGGGCGCGAGATTTCGCGGAGAGCCTTACGAACGGCCTCGGAGCGCTTTTCGCCTGCATCGCGATGCATCACGATGTTTTCGACCACAACGATAGCGTCGTCAATCACGAGACCGATAGCAGCGGCGAGGCCGCCGAGCGTCATGAGGTTGAAGCTTTGTCCGACGAGCCACAGGACGAGTACGGTAACGGCCACGGTAACAGGAATGACCATGCCGGCGATCAGCGAAGATCGCCAGTCTCGCAGGAAGAGATAAAGGATGACGCAGGCGAGGGCGAGGCCGATGAGGATGGCGTCGCGCACGCTGGCAATGCTCTCGCGCACGATTTGGGACTGGTCGTAGAAGGGTTCGAGGACCACGCCGCGAGGGAGGCGGGCGCGCAACTGCTGCACGGCTACCGCGACGCTGTCGGCTACCTGAACGGTGTTACTGGAAGGCTGGCGCGCGATGTTGAGCAGCACGGCAGGATGACCGTTTGCCGAGACATAGGTGTAGACGGGAAGTGGCGCCTGGATCACTTCGGCGAGATCGCTGACGCGCACCGGCGCGCCGCTGGCGGTGGTCTTAACGGTGAGTTCACGCAGGCTCTCAATATCGTGAGCCTGCGACCCTACGAGTGCCAGGACGAGTTGATGATTCTGCGGATAAAGGCCCGGCGAGTCGATGGTGTTGGCGGCGCCGATGGCGTTGGCAAGATCGAGTACGGTGACGCCGGAGGCCTGGAGCCGCGCGAGGTTCGGCACAACGTGATATTCAGGCACCTGGCCGCCCTGAATGGTCACAGTGGCCACGCCATTCACGCGATTGAGGGGCGGCTTGAGCGTGTAGGTGGCCAGTTCCCAGAGGTCGCTTTGCGTGACGCTGCTGTTGGTCGTGGTGAGGCTGTAACCGAGGATCGGAAACGTCGCGAAGGTGAGACGATTGGTGGTGATCTTCGCCGTTGCCGGCAGCTCCTGTTGCACGCGGCTCAGCGCGGAGTTCACGAGTTCCAGGGTACGGAACATATCAACCGACCAGTCGAAGAAGAGGCTGATCTCGGCAGACCCACGACTGGTAGTGGAGCGCACGGTGGTCAGGCCGGGCACCGAGTTGACCGCGTCTTCGATCGGCTTGGTGATGGTGACCTGCATCTGTTCGACAGGCATTACGCCGTTATCGACGCCGATGACGACGCGGGGAAAGTTAGTCTCCGGGAAGACAGCAATGGGCGTCTGGAAAAACGCGAAGATGCCCACCGCCGTGAGAACAAACGCCATGAAGAAGATGGTGCGGACCCAGCGCGGCAGCCAGAAATCCGGCTCATTTTCGGAGAGCAGTGGATTGTCGGACGACGGAGGAACGGAGGTCATTATTCCTTGCTCCCGCCCGCGGCCGGGCCATCATCCTTGCCGCCTTTGTCGTCGTCTTTCGCGCTACCGACAGTGACCTTGGTGCCATCGTCGAGACCGTAGCCGCCCGAGGTCACGACCATGTCAGAGGGCGTGACTCCGCTGACTATCTGGACTTTTTCGGTGGTGCGCATGCCGACTTTGACCGCACGCTTGTGTGCTGCGCCGTCCGCACCGATAACGAGGACCGTGGTCGAGCCATCGTCGGCAGGCAGGATCGCGGCTGTGGGCAATTGGACTGCCTTCTGAATGGTGAGTCCGCTGATGATTGCGTGCACCGGCGTGCCTACCTTGAAACGACCGCCGGAATTGGGCAGCTTGAGCCAGACCTCGACCGTCGTTGAACCCGGATCGAGAGCGGGACTGATAAGAGCAACCGTCGCGGCTTGAGGATCGTCGACTCCCGGAATCGTGAGTTCAGCTGTTCCGCCGATCTTCAATTGCTGCGCGGCAACCTGCGAGATATGGACCTTGGCAATGAGCAAGCTAGTGTCCATCACGGTGATGGCGGGCGCGCCAGCCGCGGCCGTTTCGCCAGGAAAGAGCGGCCGATCGGTGACGACGCCATCGATGGGGCTGCGCAGTTCGGTATAGCTCACCTGGGCTTCGGCATTTTCAAGCTTGCCCTGGGCCGAGGTGAGCTGGCCCTGCGCGGAGTCGATGCTGGTCTGGTAGGTGGTCTTTTCCACGTTGGCCAAGTGCTTGGCGGCGCTGTCGTAGGCGGCCTGGGCCTGCACGGCAGCGGCGATGGCAGTGTCGACATCGCGGCCTGCGATGGCACCCTCCTTGAGCAACCGTTTGCGTTCCTCGGAGGTGCGGTTGGCCACGTCCAGGTTGGCCTTGGCCTGGTCCACATCGAGCTGTGCCTTCTGCACATCCTCGGGAATGGTGGCGAGCGTGGCGGCGGTAAAGGCAGCCTGCGCCTGGCTCAGACCGCCTCGGGAGTCAAGTGCCACACCACGCAGATCGCGGTCCTCAAGCGTGAGCAGGAGTTGACCCTTGTGTACGGTCGCACCACGTTGCACCAACTCTGCCTTCACAGGAGCGCTGATGCGTGGCGCAATGGCTGCCTGTGCAAGTGGAGCCAGCACCGCATCGGCGGCAATCTCCGCGGAGATTGGGCCGACCGTGGGGTGCTCTGCCTGAACGGCTACGGAGGCTTCGGGAGTTTCTTCCGCTTTCTTCTTGCATCCGCCGCAAACCAGGGAGACAGCGAGCAGGGCGCACACCGCCGCTACTGCCATTCGCGTTTCCTGAGCTTGATTGGTTCCACGAGTCATTGGACAGTTCACGGGCTAGAGCCTTCCTGTAAGCGTTTCAAGCTGAGCCAGAGCCAGGTGGTAGCGAACGACACCATCGATTTGGCCGTTCTCGGCTGCCACCAGCGTATTTTGGGCGTCGACCACGTCAAGCACGGTGCTTTCGCCGTTGACATAGCGAAGGTTGGTGAGTCGCAAGGCTTCGCGGGCATCGGCTACGCTGGCATCGAGAGACGCGAGTTGCTGGCGTGCGATATCCGCTTCGTTATAAAACTCGGTGAGGTCGGCGAGCATGCGGCGCTGAGCGGCGTCGAGAGCAATCTTGCTTGCCTGGGCGCGAATCCGTGCTTCTTTCACCTTGCGTTCCGAGGTGAGCCAGTCCCAGATGGGCACGTCGATGGCGGCGGTGGCGGAATAACCCAGGTTGCGCGCGCCGTCAGGACCTTTGCCGGCAAACTGCGGAGCGTCGATGCCATAGCTGTAATTGAGCGCGAGATCAGGCGTCAGGCCAGCCCAGGCCGAGAGGGTTGTGGCCTGGCTTGCCTGGAGCGCGGCCAGCGCGCTGCGCAGTTCAGGATTGTTGGCACGGGCCGCGGCTTCTACGCTACGGCGATCGGGCAGCATGGGCGGGGCTGTCTCCTCGACAACCGCGAACGTGCGGCTCGGGTCCGGGTAAAGCAGGATTCCCAGTTCAAGATTGGCCTTCTCGTGGGCGAGGCCGGCATCCGCCAGTTCCCGCTGGCGCTGTTGTTGGACAAGTCGAGCCTTGATGACCTCAGCGTGCGCCGCTTCGCGTCCTTCTTCCCGCTTTTGGGTCACCTCGACAAAGCGATTGGCTTCATCGAGCGCACGCTGGGTAATGGTGAGCCTGTCTGCGCCTGCGCGAATGTTGTAAAAGAGTTCCACCACGATGGAGACGAGGCCGCGGCGGGCGATTTCAAGCTCCGCCTGCGCTCGCATTGCATTTGCACTTGCCAGGCGAACAGAAGCCGTTCCGGCGAGTCCGAGGGTCTCGGTTACCGCAGCCTGGTTGGTGTATTCATGAATTGAGTTGTTCGCGATGAACACGGGAAGCGACTGGCTTGTGCCGCCTTGCGTTGTGGTCGCGCGCGTGTGATTCGACTCGGTGTAGAGATATTGATTGTGAAAAGTAACCGAGGGAAGCAACGCGGCCTTGGCATCTTTGCGCTCGAGCGCTGCGGCACGGCTTCCTGCAACTGCGGCGGCAAACGCCGGCTCGTTCGCTTGTGCGAGCCGTATTGCATCCTCAAGCGTGAGGGGTGCATCCGCTTTCGGCTGCTCTGTCTGCGCGGTTGCCCACAGCAACGCAGTCGCCAAAAGAACCCCTGCGATCATTCCAATACGCGACATTAACATCGGTTCCACTTTATCCTGTTCACCCTGAAGATTTGCTGAAGGCGGTAACCGACCATCTCCTTCACGGACGGGGCGTGAAATGAAAGGAGCTGAAATTTGGACTCTACCGAGAACATGCGACCGATGATGAGATGCTGCAATTGAACAGTTGGATGATAAAACCGGCCTCAAGTGCGAACTAGTCAAATTCATTATCGACGCGTACAACATGATGAGACGGGAAACGCTGAAACGATGGTTCCTGGCCGGCAGCATCGACCATCCTGGTATTGCTTATACTGTGGGCGGAGAAGATTCAGTGCATGTACTGATCATCGAAGATGAAGAACGACTGGCGCAGAACCTCGCCAAAGCGATTTCAAAGAATGCGGGATTCGTTGTCGACGTTGCTCTGGAGGGAAACAATGGATTGCACCTTGCTCTGACTGGATCGTTCGATCTGGTGATTCTCGACCTCATGCTACCTGGTATCTCCGGTGAATCAGTGCTGACTGAGTTACGGAAGGCGGGTAATAGAACTCCCGTTTTGGTACTCACTGCAAAGGAAGACAAACAGACCGTCGTGGGCCTCCTGGACAACGGCGCAGACGATTACCTCGCCAAGCCGTTTGACCTCGGGGAACTTCTCGCGCGGGTGAAAGCGCTCATTCGCCGCAGCAAGGGGCAGGCGAGTTCGTCGCTGGTGCTTGCAGACCTGATCCTTGACATGAACACGCGATCCGCATCTCGTTCGGGAGAGCGCGTGGAGTTGACGCCGATGGAATATCGCACTCTCGAATATCTGATGTTGCGTCAGGGTTCCGTTGTTTCCAAGGAAGAACTGCTCGAACACCTCTATGACTACAACTGGGAAAAATTCAGCAACGTAATCGAGGTGTACATCTCCGCTCTTCGCCGCAAGGTTGACGCTGGCACTCATGAACGACTCATCTATACATTGCGCGGTCATGGCTACATGCTGCGCCGCAGTGAGGCGGTATGATGCGTTCGATCCGCGGGCGGGTCGTTTTGCTTGTTCTTGCAGCCCAGTTGGTCGCAGCACTGGGTGCGGTGGGACTCTCGATCTGGTATGTGCATCGCGCTGTGTGGTCGAGTGTCGATTCAGAGTTGAAAGCGCGCATGGTTTCAGTGCTTGCGCTGGTCGACGATGATGTAAAGAGCCCGGATGGTCTCACGTTTGACGAAGATCAGGTCAATCTTCCCAAGGAGGATCTCTTTTACATTGATGATGTACACGGCGCGCCTGTAGCGGGGGCCCCCTCGTGGCTGAACGCCGCAATCAACCGTGGACAACAGGAAGATACAACGTTCTCATTTCGCCGCAAGGGAGTGATCTATCGAGCCCGGGCGCGGATGAATGCGGAGATCCTGGATCAGGAGAATCATCAGATCCCGCAACTCCATGTGAACGTCTATTACGCGATGCCGGCCGATCGCGCTGAAGCGCAGATCGCCACAGCAACCCGTATTGCAATTTCGGTTGGACTGATCTCCCTTCTGATATCCTTTGGCTCGACGTGGTGGGCGGTGGGCAAAGGCATGCGCCCACTAACCGATTTCGCGCACCAGGCAGATTTGATCGAGGCCGATGGGGCTCAGTTTGAAGAGCCCGCGGGCTCTGTCCGCAGCACTGAGTTGGTGCCGCTCGCCCGTGCCCTGCAATCGCTGGTTGCTCGCCTCCAGCAGGCGTTCCGACGCGAACGCCGCTTTCTCAGTGATGCCGCGCACGAATTGAAGACCGCTGTCACAATCCAGAAATCAACTCTGCAACTCCTGGAACAGGGCAAAGCCTCAGAAGAAGAACTGCATGAGGGGATCGCGCGTGCGCTTGAAGATACTTCACGCACCGAGAGCCTTGTAGCCAACATGCTGCTTCTGGCGTCCATCGACTATTCTCAACGATCGAAGCGCAATGCCGCTGTTGACAACGAATCGCCGCTGCGTCTTAACGAATCGTTGCAGCATGCCATCGACCAGCTTGTGCCCATGGCGAAGATGAAATCGGTATCGGTTGTGTTTGATTCTTCCTGTGATTTGCGGGTGCGCGCATCGGAATACGAGCTCAACCAACTCTGGATCAATCTCCTCGAAAATTCAATTCAGCATTCCCCGCTCGGCGGTGAAGTGAAGGTTGAGATCGGTTCCATCGAAGGCTCTGTGTGCTGCATCCTGATCGCGGACGCAGGATCGGGAATCTCAATTGAGGACCTGCCCCATGTGTTCGAGCGGTTTTATCGCTCGGATCGTTCACGGTCGCGATTGACGGGCGGATTTGGTCTAGGTCTCTCGATTGCCAAGGCGGTCGTAGAGAAGAATCATGGTGCAATTCAAATCAAGAGCATGCCACAGGCAGGGACCATGGTCGAGGTTCGTCTTCCTGCGGCCGAGGCGTAGTGGGCATATTCATATTCAGCAAGCATTGTTCGCCTTGACTAGACTTCAGAAATGCCCTAATGGGCTTCGAATACAATTTGCATCTGCTTGAAATCCAGGATGACTGGAAGGCTCTTGGAGATGAGGTCGTATCCGAGATTCCCCGCGGCCCATCTACTATTTCCCGTGCCGACATTCAAGAGAACTGTTGCAGGAGACAGCAAAATGGCACGCCCGAGTGATAACTGTACCGAAGGCAATACGATTGAGTCCTGAACCGTGTCGCCAGAGACTCCTGTTATGTGTTCGTATCGTCTGCGCCCATTTTGTTCGAATTCAGGAACAACTTTGACTACCGAAGGATAGAGATATGTACGCGTGGCGCCAATATCTAAAATGAAACTTGCAGGTTTGCCGTTCACAGAAATCTACGTGACTGGTGTTGCGCCGTTGAAAACCAACGGTAGAGTTCTCACAACTGAACGCGCCATGCGACCAGACACATCGATATTCAGGTCTTTGTCAATACGCATTACTCCCAGGGCAATTAAAACCGGTATGCTGAGTACTCCTTTATGCGCTGCCGGGAGGTAGCTAAAAGGCTCACTCGAGTCAGGGTATACAAGAAAAGCCACATGCCTAAGATGTGTTTGTCCAACCCACAGATCAGAAATCTCAGTTA
>Ga0302320_10007340_pt1 | contig 24273 bp, 19 predicted proteins | sample Bog_T0_3_FD_202130 | JGI IMG/M metagenome (GOLD analysis project Ga0302320, IMG submission 202130) | Peat permafrost microbial communities from Stordalen Mire near Abisko, Sweden - Bog_T0_3 | ecosystem: Environmental > Terrestrial > Soil > Wetlands > Peat | place: Sweden: Abisko, Stordalen Mire...
GATGGGTTTGTTAAAGGTACTCCACGCGTAGACGGAGCCGATGCAGATGTGGATCAGGAGAGCCGCTACGGGAACGAACCAGCGGTTATACGTTGACGGTGGATTCATGATGAAGTTGAATTCGTCCGGAATGACTGTAGACGTTGAAGCGGCCTTCGCGCAGGAAACCCACGAGGGTGATGCCGAAGCGGCGAGCGAGGTCGACGGCGAGACTGGACGGGGCACCCACCGCTGCTACGAGGGCGATGCGGGCTCGCCAGGCTTTTTGCAGGAGCTCGAAGCTTGCTCGACCGCTCAGGGCGAGGATGCTGGTGGCGGGGGCGGGATCGTTGCGCAGAAGGAAGTGGCCGATGAGCTTGTCGGCGGCGTTGTGGCGGCCTACATCTTCATAGATGGCCTGCAGCTTTCCCTCGGTTGAGAAGAGTGCGGCGGCGTGGAGACCGCCGGTGCTGGCGAAAAGGGTCTGAGCATCGCGGAGCCGGCGGGGCAGGCTTTCGAGCACTTCCGGGGTTGTTTCGAAGGTTGGTGGGAGCGGTTCGCGGTCTTCGATTTCGAGCGCCTGGAGAGAGGCTTTGCCGCAGACGCCGCAGCTGGAGGTGGTGTAGAAGTTGCGTTTGAGGCGATCCCAGGGAACTTCGGTGCCGGGCTGGAGTTCGACGGTGAGTTCGTTCGACTCGGCTCCGCTGGTTTCGATCGATGCAATGTCGCCGGAGGATTCGATGAGGCTTTCGGAGAAGAGGAAACCGGCGGCGAGTTCTTTGTCGTGGCCGGGGGTGCGCATAGTGACGGCGAGGGGCTGGGTTTGCCAGCGGTTTTGAGCGTGATAGCGGAGGCGGATCTCGAGGGGTTCTTCGACCGCTACGACGTCTGTGACGCGCGAATCGATGCCATTTTCGAAGCGGTGGATAGAAACAGACTGCTTCATGAATGGGCTGCGCGAGTGAAGGTGACCACGATGGATTTCGAAGCGGGTGTCTGGCTGATGTCGGCGCGGCTTTCGACGGCGACAAGGGGATTGGCTTCCGGAAAGTAAGCGGCTACGCAGGTGCGCGGGATGTCGTAGGCTACCAGGCGGAATTGTTTTACGTGGCGCTCGCGGCCCTCGTAATGGCTGGTGATATCGACCAGAGCGCCGTCTTCGAGGCCTTGTTGGGCGATGTCCTGAGGGTGCATGAAAACGACGCGGCGACCATTGTAAATGCCGCGGTACCGGTCGTCAAGTCCGTAGATGACGGTGTTGAACTGGTCATGAGTCCGGATGGTCATCATGAGGAACTGGCCGGGATCCAGAGGGATAGTTCGGATTTGGGTGATTGAGAATTGCGCCTTGCCCGTGGCGGTTTTGAAGATGCGTTCTTTGGAGGGGACAGGCGCGAAGAAGCCCCCGGCGCGGATCCGCTGGTTGAAGTTTTCAAAGCCGGGAACAATGCGGGATGCGGCGTCGCGAATGCGATCGTAATTATCGGTGAGGCCGTGCCAGTCCGTGCCGGAGCGTGTTCCGAGGGTGGCCTCTGCGATGCCTGCGACGATCGCGACTTCACTGCGGTTGAGGGGCGAGAGCGGTTCGAGGTGGCCTTTGGAGCCGCTGACCCAGCTGATGGTGTTTTCGACGGTGATGGTTTGGATGCCGAAGGCCTGGCGGTCGATATCGGTGCGGCCGAGGCAAGGGAGAATCAAAGCGGTTTTGCCGGCGGTGAGGTGGAAGCGGTTGAGCCTGGTTCCGATGCCGACGGTGAGCCTGCATTGCGTGAGACCTTGCGCGACCAGGTGCGTGTCGGGCGTGGCGGAGAGGAAGTTGCCGCCGAGGCCGATGAAGGCTTTGACGCGCCCATCGGCCATGGCTTCAATAGTGGCAACGGTATCGAGACCGTGCTCGCGCGGCGGGCTGAAGCGGAATTCACTGCCGAGCGCGTCGAGGAACTCGTCGTCCATTTTTTCCCAGATGCCCATCGTGCGGTCGCCCTGCACGTTGCTGTGGCCACGCACGCAGAGGGCCCCCGCATTGGGTTTCCCCACGTTGCCGCCGAGGAGCAGGAGGTTGACGAGTTCGCGGATGTTGTCGACCGCGTTGCGGTGCTGGGTGAGTCCCATGGCCCAGCAGATGACGAGCGTGCGTTGTTGAATGAGAATGCGGCCGGCGTCTTCGATATACGATCGGGCGATGCCTGAGGCAGTGGTGATCTCATCCCACGTGGTTGCTTGAAGGGCCGCAACGAACTCGTCGAAGCCGGCGGTGTAGTCGCGAATGAAGTCGTGGTCAACGGCGTTTTGTTCGAGAAGAAATTTGCCGAGGCCTTTGAGTATGGCGACGTCGCCGTTGATTCGGACCTGAAGGTAGAGATCGGCAATGGTTGTGGCGGGTTTGAAGACGCTGAGGGGTTCCTGGGGATGTTTGAAGTGCTGGAGCGCTACCTCTTTAAGGGGATTGATGGCGATGATTTTCGCGCCCCGGCGTTTGGCGATTTGCAGCGAAGTCAGCATGCGCGGATGGTTAGTGCCGGGGTTCTGGCCGATCACGATGATGCAGTCGGTCTGTTCAAGGTCTTCGAGGGTGACGGTGCTCTTGCCCGCGCCGAGAGTTTCTTTGAGCCCAGCGCCGCTCGATTCGTGGCACATGTTGGAGCAGTCGGGGAGATTGTTGGTACCAAACTGCCGGGCGAAGAGCTGGAACAGGAAGGCCGCTTCGTTCGAGGCTTTGCCGGAGGTGTAAAAAGCGGCTTCGTCGGGCGAGGCGAGAGCGTTGAGTTCGCGGGCAATGGCGGCGAAGGCTTCGGGCCAGGCGATGGACTCATAATGTGTTTTGCCTTCGCGCAGGATCATTGGGTGGGTGAGGCGGCCCTGGGCATTGAGCCAGTGGTCGGTCTGTTGGCTGAGTTCGGCTACGGAGTAGCGAGCGAAGAATTCAGGGTTGAGCTCTTTGGTGGTGGCGTCGTCGGCCATGGCTTTGGCGCCGTTTTCGCAGAACTCGAAGGTTTCGCGTTTGCCGAGGGGGTCGGCCCAGGCGCAACTGGGGCAATCGAAGCCGGATTTCTGGTTGATTTTGGACCATGTTTCGGCAGTGCGGACGGGACCCATTTCGCGAAGGCTGACTTCGAGGGATTTGGCCACGGCGGTAAGGCCGGTGGCGTAGGCGGGGAGGGCTTTTCGGTCGGGCGGGTTGCGTTCGAGAGGAGGCTCGGGGTCAGCGTGCCGGTTGGTTCGGTCTTCGGGGGCCATGCCACGATTATGGATGCATGCCTGGTCGTCGAGGATGACACATTATTTTCGCTTCAGAATCGGAACGGTGCGGTGGCGCGTTTCGTCCAGGTGGGGGAGAATGGAGCCGATGAGACTACCGTCGATCGCTGTTAGCGTTTTGTTGACTGCCGGGTTTGCCCTGGCGCAAGATCCTCCGTCGCGCGTGGCGCGGCTGAATTTCATGGACGGGAACGTCTCTTATCAGCCCGCGGGGCTGGATCAATGGGGCGCCGCAAGCCTGAACTACCCGTTGACCACGGGCGATCATATTTACTCGGATATCGGGTCCCACGCCGAGATGCATATTGGCCCCAACGCCCTGCGGCTGGGGTCGCAGAGCAACTTCGGGTATCTGAATCTCGACGATCGCACGGTACAGGTGCGGTTTACCGAAGGCGCGCTGGAGATTCGCCTGCGCCGGGTTGAGGACGACGAGTTATACGAGGTCGATACGCCGCAGGGCGCGATTTCACTGCTGCGGACGGGCGAATATCGGATCGAGACGGATCCGAATCGCAACGCAACGATGGTTACGGTGCGGGCCGGCGAGGTCGAGGTGACGGCGAACGGTGCTGCGTTCGCGGTGCATCCGCGGCAAACGGCGTATTTTGCGGATGGGCAGCAGCCGGATATTCGGGATGCGAATCCGCCGGATGCGTTCGATGAGTTTACGAACGCGCGGAACATGGAGGAGGACCGGATTCCGCCGCCGGTGCACGTGCCGCCGACGATGATCGGATATCAGGATCTGGATGCGAACGGGGTTTGGCGCAATGACGGCGCGTATGGATGGGTTTGGATTCCGCGCGTGCAGCCAGGATGGGCGCCTTATCGCCATGGGCACTGGGCGTTTGTGGAGCCGTGGGGATGGACGTGGATCGATAACGCTTCCTGGGGATTTGCGCCGTTTCATTACGGGCGCTGGGTGAATCTGGGTGGGGTTTGGGCGTGGGTTCCGGGCAACCCCGCGCCGCGGCCTGTGTATTCGCCGGCGCTGGTGGCGTTCGTGGGCGGAGCGGGTTTTGGAGTGGGCGTGGCGTGGTTCCCGCTGGGTCCTCGTGAACCGTTCATACCGGCCTATCATGTGTCGGAAGTTTATGTTCGTCAGGTGAATATTACCCAGGTAAACGTGACAAACGTGAACGTCACCAACGTGCGTTACGTGAATCAGGGGGTGCCGGGCGCGGTTACTTCGGTATCGACGGCGGCGTTTGTGGGGTCGCGATCGGTAGCGGCGGAGGCGCGGGTAGCGGGTCCGCGGGATATGGCGTCGGCGCAGGTGATGAGCAGCCCAGGTATTGCCCCGCAGCGCGAAAGCGTGCTGGGGAGCGGCGGGCGGCCCGATGCGGTGGTACCGCATCCTCCGCAGGCAATGATGGCGCGGCAGGTTATGTCGAAGTCACCGGTTCCGGCGGCTCCGGTGAGGTTTGAGGCGAAGCAACAGGCTTTGCAGGAAAACGCGGGAAGGCCTTTGGCTCCGGAACAATTGCAGCAGATTCGGTCGCAGCATCCGGAAGCGGCGAGGGGCGGACAGGTTGGGACGGAGAAGCCGATGAATGCGCCGGCGCCGCCTCCAGTCAATCGGATGGATTCGCGGCCGCCGAATGCGGTGAGGCCGGCGCCGGAAAACAGGGCGGTGCCTGCCGAAGTTCAGCGGCCTGCTCCCGAGATAAGGCCGGCGCCTGCTGCAGAGAACAAACCTGCTGCCGCAAACGAAAAGAAGCCGGCGGCTAAGAAGGCAAAAAAGACGGAGAAAGAAAAGCCTTAGTGCTCAGGTACATCCGATCAATGCCTTCAACTTCCCGGGTGACGTAATCGGCCAGCACGTCGGCAACGCTTCGTGTCAATACAGCTCGTCGGTCTGAGGCGGAGCCTCGTTAAAATTTGATATCGCCCAAAGCTGTCGCTGAGTTTTCGAGCTCTTTGTCGCCGGCGGGGAAGCCGTTGGCGCTGAGGATGGCGGCGGTGAGATCCGCGGCCTGGCGAGTGCTCAGATTACCGGGATCGTCAGTCGGCATGGTCTTGCGAATGAGCTCGAATAATGCGCTGACGCTATTGTTGCTCCAGCGGCCGACAAAGCCCGCGCCCATGAGTTCCGGGCCGTCCCCGCCGTTGAAGTTTTCCCCGTGGCATTTGGCGCACTGCTCGCCGTAGATTGCCTTGCCGCGATCGGCCTGTTGCTTTGTATAGACGCCGTCTTTGACAGATCGGGAAAGCGCCAGCAGGGGACACAGGAAAACCAGGCAGAGGGGAAGGAACTTTCGGGGCATATAGCTTTCGATAATTATATTACCGGTGCGCGGTCATAAGGCCTATGAACAATTCGTAGAGTTTGTCTTTGTCGAGATCCATCTGAATCTCAACGCGCTGCGCCGCGATTTTCGGCTTATCGTCTTCGTTCCATGTCTCGGTGTTTCCATAGCCCCCACCATGATCGACGTCCACGCTCATGTAGCGGGTTTCCGTCTTCGTAATGACGCGAGGGTCGATCCAGGCGGCAGCGGCGAGTTCGTCCCACATATAGTCGTTGCCGTTGCCGGGCTGGAAGTAGCGGGCGATGTAGTGCGCAAGCGGCGTACGGGCCGCGTCGATGCGCTCGATCATGGTTTTGGTGAGCAGGGTGCGGATGGAGATATCGACCGGCGTGCAGACGATTCGCTTCCACGGCGCTCGCAAGGCGATGGCTGCGGCTTCGGGGTCGAACCAGAAATTGAATTCGTGGCGCGGAGTGTTGGCGAATTCGGGATAAGAAGTATCGGGGTTGAGGCTACCGCCCATGAAGATTAACTCGCGCGCGAGTTCGGGGAATTTCGGATCGATCGAGATGGCCTGCGCGAGGTTGGTCATCGGGCCGCCTTCGTAGATGGTGACTTCGCCGGGATATTTATGAACCATGCGCAGCATGAAGTGCGCGGCATCTTCCTCGGATGTTTTGGTGTGTGGTTCGCCCTCGGGCATGGCGGGGATCGAATACGGCTCGTGAAACCAGCGGTCGTCCCAGGCGCCGGCGTAGGCGACTTTGCCATAGCGCTCCTGCCAGAGCTGAGATTCAACGCGAGTGCGCAGCAGGGGGAAGACAGCTCCGTTCATGACCGGGATTTCGGTGCGGCCCATGATTTCGAGGAGGCGGAGGGTGTGCGCGGTCTCTTCGTCGCGCCACTGATCGCCGCTGACTTCGGTGATGCCGAGCACTTCGACGTCGCGGGCCTGAAGCAACATCGCGACGGTCTGGAGGTTGCTGCCGCCGGGACCGGAGCAATCTTCGTCGATGATGATTTTGCGGCGCGCCAGCTGGGCGAGTGCGAGCGAACAGGCGAGGAGAAAGACAAGGACGAATCTGGGCATTGCTGCAGTCATTGGCTTAAATGTTAGCGCTCGCGCAAGTGCGATGAAGCCGTTGTTACTTTTCCACTTGCTTTTCACCTTTTGTTCGCCTACGATATTTTTAACGATGGCCCTTACACGCAGGCAAAAAGAAGTACTCGATTTTATTGCCGCATGGCAGGTGGAGAACGGCTTCAGCCCCAGTTATGAAGAGATTGCGCGGGGGCTTGAGCTTGCGTCCATTGCAACGGTACATAAGCATATTTCGGCGCTGCAGACAAAGAACTATCTGCATCGCAGCCATAACCAGAGCCGTTCGGTGGAAGTAGCGCAGCGGTACCTTGTGGAACAGCGGCGGAATAAGGTCCAGCAGAGCATGGAAGTGCCTGTGCTGGGGAGTATTGCTGCGGGCGCGCCGGTAGAGGCCTTCGAAGACAAGTCGACCGTGAGCTTCGGCGACTTCGTGGGACAAAAAGACACCTATGCGCTGCGCGTGCGCGGCAATTCGATGATCGAGGACCATATCTGCGAGAACGATATGATCCTCGTCGAAAATACGCAGGAAGCGCGCGACGGCGATATTGTGGTGGCGCTGGTGGGCGGCACCGACACTACGCTGAAACGTATTTACCGGGAACCGGGGAACATGATTCGGCTACAGCCGGCGAATGCCGCGATGAGTCCCATCCGAGTTCCCGCCGGCGAAGTTCAGGTGCAGGGCCGGTTACTGGCGGTCTTGCGAAAGTATTAAGCGGCGGTTAGTGGGACGCGTGGAATTCGCGCTCGGCGCGGAGCCAGTCTTCATGCGGGTTGCCGCCCTGAAAGCCGCGAGAAACCCAGTATCCGTAGGCCAGCTTCGATATCGCTTCGCGCGGGTTGACTTCCGAAGGCGCCGAAGCGACGGGGATTACGATCGTCTCCGGAACCGCTGTTTCCGGAGCAATCATCTTGCTGTGTTTGGCGCTGCTGACGCGAGGGGCTTTGGGGGTGGCTGCACGGACCGGCTTGGCGGCGGTCGCGCGGACGGGTTTCACCGGTTCGGCACCGACAGAGTTTGCTGTTGACGCGGCGGCAGCGGCCGCCCCTTTTGTAACCGTTTTCTTAGTGGTAACTGCTTGCTTGCTTGCCATAAATTTCCGATCTCTTATTATAAATTGGCAATATTACATTCAAACAACAAAATGTTCTATGCGCCCCATAAGCGGGCACGTCAAAGCGCTATAGTGGATAAAGAATTGCATCTCTCGATCACGCAGGACCCCAACACGGCGCTGGCAATCACAGCACTCGGCGTAATGGGTATTTATTGGGAATGCTGTGCGCCGGGACGCATCGTGCCTGGGGTAGCGGGCATGGTGCTGGCGACTGCGGGTATCGCGTCCCTTGCCGTTCTTCCGATCAAACCGGCAAGCGTTTTGTTATTAGCTGTGGCATTTATTTTATTCGCGCTCGAAGCCACGCTTGTCACTCGGGGCCTGTTTACGGCGATGGGGGCAGTCGCGATGTTTTTCGGATCGCGAATGCTGGGCGTGAACTGGATTGCAGGTGCCGGCGTGGCGGCGCCGTTTGCGGCGGTCACGAGTTTTCTTTTCTCAGCCGCTGTACGCGCTCGCCGAAATAAAGCCGTCGGAGATCTCAACGATATTCTGAGACAGGAGACCGAATCGACCACATGAGCCAGAACGGCGAAAAAGAACTGATTCTCGGTAACAAGCAGCTCATCAGCCTGTTCTTCATCGTGGTGGCGCTTTGCGGCGTGTTCTTCGCGATGGGTTACATGGTGCGCGGCAACTCAGTGAAGGGATCGATTTCAACGACCGACGATTCCGCCGCGAACCAGGCGGCGACCATCAAGCGCCAGCAGCCCGAACCGCCGCGCGAGACGGCTGCCGAAACCGCGCCGCCAGAAACCACAGCGCCCTCGGATACCCATCCGGCCGAAGACACTTCCGCGCCGCCAGTGGACGAACCGAAGCCCGTTCAAAAAGCCGACGCGATCAAACCGGAAGGGCCGGAAGTGGGTGCATCGTACGTGCAGGTGGTGGCACTGGGCCGCTCCGACGCTGAAGCCACGGTCCGCACGCTGCGCGAGCAGCACCTGCCCGCGCTGCTGGCTGCGAGTTCGAAAGAAGGGCTCTATCGAGTTCTGGTGGGGCCGTATCAACAGACGGCCGATGTGGCGGACGCAAAGGCTCGGCTGAAGACTTTGGGCTTTTCGAATACAATCGTTCAGAAGCAATAGTAACAGCGCAGTCTGAAGCGCCTGCGACACATTGCTCGTCACCTAACTGCGTACGGCCATGGCTCGGCGCAGTTCGCGGATCAGATTCCTTGCGGTATAGGGCTTCTGAAGAAAACCATCGAGTCCAATCCCCTCGAAGCGTCCTTAGCTTCACGCTCTCCGCAGCCAGTCGAGAGCAGGATCGACGTCCGGACGCAGCTTGCGTATCTCAGGCGCCGCTATGTCACCGGGCATGTTCGGCATGGCGAGATCGAGAACGATGGCATCGATCTCAGGGTGTTCGAGCACGGCGGCAAGCGCTTCGGCGCCGTCCCTGGCGGAGATGGCGTTGTAGCCCGACAGTTCGAGCGCCTGCATGGCGAGGGTACGCACAGCATCTTCGTCGTCGACAACCAGGATGGCGCCGGTACCGGGGATCGTTTCGACTTCCTGCACTACAACCGGCTGCGGCGTTTTTGCGGTGGTCTTCAGAAAGACGCGAAACGTGGTGCCCTGGCCCGGAGCGCTTTCGATGATCATCGTGCCGGAATGCGCCTTGACGATGCCGAGCACCGAGCTCAGCCCCAGTCCCCGGCCTGCGAATTTCGTAGTGAAGAAACGATCGAAGATGCGCGCGACCGTGGCGGCATCCATCCCCGAACCGGTATCGCGGACCGAGAGCACGACGTAGTCTTCCGAAGGATTGGCAAGCGGGATCACAGTCCGCTGGATCTCGGCGAGCGTAGGCCTGCGTGATTCCGTGGTAACGGTGAGGACGCCCGGCGTACCGGCGGGAATCGCTTCGGCGCCATTGATCACGAGGTTCATGACGATCTGCTACAGTTGTCCCTCATCGCCTTCGACTAAAGGCAGATGGCCCGAGGGAAGAAGCCGTAGTTCGACGGTGCGGGGGATGCTGGCGTGCAGAAGAGGCACGATATCGGCAACCACGGTATCGAGATTGACCGGGGCAGTGAGCCGGCGATCGCGCCCCGCATAAGCCAGCAACTGGCGCGTGAGTTTGGCGGCGCGATCACCGGCCGAAACCACACCGGCCAAGAGAGGCTGCGCGGGGGACGAAGGGTCAAGCGTGTCGGCCACAAGACTGGCATTGCCGAGGATTCCGACCAGCAGGTTGTTGAAGTCGTGCGCGATGCCTCCCGCAAGGACGCCGAGGCTTTCCAGCTTCTGGGTCTGCTGCAGTTGTTCCTGGGCGAGTTTGCGCTCCGTGATATCGGTGCACATGGCGAGCAGGCCGGCCACCGCGCCGTTGTTATCGCGGATGGGCGTGGCGGTGAAGTCGAGCCAGACGATGGAGCCGTCTTTGCGAACGTTGCGGTATTCGCGCGGGCTGGTATCGCCTTCGAGCCGCAGGGTAAGGCCCTCGCGGCCGCGCTCGCGATCTTCGGGATGCAGGAATTCGAGACAGTGGCGGCCCTCGATCTCGTCCGGCGTGTAGCCCAGGATTTCGCTCATTCTGCGATTCGAGAAGGTCGAGTGGCCGGAGAGATCGATGATCCAGATGCCTTCGCTCGCCAGTTCGACAATGCGGCGAAACTGCGACTCACTCTCTCTTCGCGCATCCTCGGAACGCTTCTGCTCGGTGATGTCCTGAACCAGGGCGATCACGCCTTCGATCTCGCCATTAGCGGCTTTCAGTGGAACGTAGCTGGCGCGGATGTCTCGAACGCAGTCTACGCACTGCAGGCGTCTTTCGAAGGAAATGCTTTCTCCGGCAAAGGCTTTTTCCAGATGGGGACGCAGCTCGGCCATGGCTTCCGGCCACAGGACTTTTCCAAGCGACTGCCCCTCGAAAGCTTCAACAGGCCGCCCCAGCCACTCCTTATAGCGAGCGCTCACGAAGCGATAGGTATAGTTGCGGTCAACGTAGGAGACCAGTCCGGGCATGCCGTCGATTACGGCGCGCAGTTGGGCTTTCTGGCGCTCGATTTCCTCGAGCGTACGCCTGCGTTCGGTGGTATCGGTTGCAGCGCCGGTGAGCCCAATGACGGAGCCATCGGGCGCGCGCAACGGTTCCAGATGGAAGTCGAAAAAGCACGCTTCGCCGCTGCCGGGAACGGCCATCTCGCGGCGAATGCCTCGGCCGGTTTGCAGCACTGCTTTCTTGAGTTCGATCAGCTCAGAGAGGGAGTCGCCGTATTCATGGTCGTTACGTCCCACCCATTCGATATCGCGAAAGTCTTCCTGCGCGTTGTAGAGCCAAGTGCAGGTAAGATCGGCGTCCTGATTAAACACGGATACGGGAGAATTTTTCAGCGCGATGCGGAAGCGTTCGTCACTGAGGCGAAGGCGCTCCTGCTCCCTCTTCAGGGCGGCCACAAGCTCATCCCTGTCGATCTCGGCTCGTTTTCGAAGAGTGATATCGCGAACGAAGATAGCCATGCCGCCGGGAGTCGCATAGCCGTCGATTTCGACCCACAGATCGCAGGGCCGATAAAAGTATTCGAACCGGCGGTGCGCGCCGTCGGCCATCACGGAGCGAAAGTTCACTTCTTCAGGCGAGCCGGCCACCTCGGGAAAGAGATCCCAGAAGTTGCCGCCTCTCAATTTTTCTCCCGGCATTCGGGCCATGGCAAGGGCGGGCCCGTTGGCATAGAAGAAGCGCCAGTCGCGATCGAAGGCGTAAACGGCATCGCTGACGTTTTCGAGGATGTCGAGCGCGCGGAGCGGCGCGGGAATGTTAGCCGGGAAGGATTTCATCAGGACGGGGTCCTTTCAATGTAACCCGCTAAGCCTGATTCACGGCGCGGCCAAAGCGCTCGGCAAGAGCGCGAATGCGGTCGATCAGTTCGGCGGGTTCGTAAACCTCGAATTCGAAACCCATCAGCGCGAGCCAGACTGAGAGACGGTCGATCGAATATGCGCCGGTGTGCAGGATGCAGCGATGAGGGTCCACCGCTTCGAGCGTTCCCGCGCCCTGCGGCAGACGGTCCGCGGCTTCTTCGACGGATGCGTGCAATGCGACTTTGGCCTGAAAGGGCCAGGGCGTGTACGTAACGCTCCGGCTTACAAAGGCTGCGAAATCTCCTCCGGGCGGCTCACGCGGGGTAAAGCGGGGACCGGGCCGGACGCGCGCCTCGATACGGTCGAGCCGGAACGTCCGCCAGTCGTTGCGGTCGGCATCCCATGCGGCGAGATACCAGCGCCTTCCCGTATGGACCAGGCGATGCGGCTCTACGTGGCGCCGGCTCGTTTCGCCCTCCTGGCTGCGATAACTGAAGCGCAGGCTTTCCGCGTCCCGGCATGCAGCGGCGATGGTGCTGAGCAGTTGAGCGTCTATCGACGGCCCTTTGTTTTCGAGCGGCAGGATGAAGGAATGCAGCGCGTTGACGCGACGGCTGAGACGCTGCGGCAGGACCTGCTGCAGTTTCGCGAGCGCGCGGACGGAAGCCTCTTCGATGCCGGTAACGGATCCCCCGGCGGCGGTACGCAAACCTACCGCTACGGCGACCGCTTCATCGTCATCGAGCAGCAGGGGAGGCAGGGTGGTTCCCGCGCCGAGTTCATAACCGCCGGCGGCGCCTGAAGTGGAATTGACCGGGTAGCCGAGGCGGCGAAGACGGTCGACATCGCGCCGCAGGGTGCGAGGGGTGACTTCGAGACGTTCGCAAAGGCCGGCGCCGGTCCAATAGCGCTGGGCCTGAAACAACGACAGCAGTTCGAGCAGGCGGGCCGAGGTCTCCAGCACAATTTCGCTTGTCATTTTATCGAGGACAGAAACTGTCCGCAATGCGAATTAACGTGGTGATCGCAGGAAAGGACAAACGAGATGTCATTCAGTGAGACGCTGTTACCGGAATTCGACGAAGAGATGAAGAATACCCGCAAGCTGCTGGAGTGCGTGCCGGAGGGGAAATTCGATTATCAGCCGCATGCGAAATCGATGACGCTGGGGCGTCTGGCTTCGCATGTCGCGGAGCTGCCTTCATGGGCGGCGATGACCGTGGACACGGAGGTGCTGGAGATTCAGCCGGATTTCAAACCCACGATTTTCGGGTCGCGCGCCGAGTTGCTGGAGGCGTTCGATCAGTGCGTACCGGCTGCGCGCGCGAAGATCGCCGCGACCGGCGATGAGGAATGGGCGAAGACATGGACGTTGAAATTCGCGGGGAAGAATGTCTTTTCGATGCCGCGGTCGATGGTGATGCGGGCGACCGTGATGAATCATCTGATCCACCATCGCGCCCAGCTGGGTGTTTATCTGCGGCTGAATGAAGTGGAAATACCGGGCATGTACGGCCCGTCGGCGGATGAAGCTAAGTTCTGGAAATTCGACTCGGTATAGGTTTCTTAAGGATACGGCGTGAGTTGGTCGGGCGATTCGTCGGGTTCGAAACGCCAGAATTTGCGGCCTTTGAAGTAAGACAGCAGTTCGCGATTCTTCTCCTCTCCCATGTCCTGAGCCCACAGGACCGTTGAACCGTCGAGGTCCGCGCCGTTGTAGATCCATTCTTCGTGCGGGTTCTTCGCCTGCGTGTAGTGAACCAGGATGATGTGGCGACCGCCGAGATCTGCGAGGCGTTGCTCGAGGTCGGGCTTATGGGCATTGACGGCTTTATAACTGTCCGGGGTGGTCTGGAACAGGATCTGTTTGGCATCGCGAGCGAACATGATGCCGAACATCAGCAGCGCCACCGCGGGCGGGGCGTAGCGCGAGAGGGTTCTCAGATATCGGAAGGCTCGGACGGTGAGGATCAGAAAAAGCGCGGTGAATGGAGCGGCATAGTGCGCGAAGAAGTGCACTTCAGTGAACGAGAAAGCCACTACGCAGACAGCCGCGAGGAAAACGATTCGGGTGCGCGGAGACCGGTAAAGGCGGGGCGCGAATCCTACCAGCGGGATCGCCCAGAGAGAGCTGCCGAGCATGGTGTATAGGTTGTCGCGCCAGTTGGTGAGGCGCAACGGAATCAAAGCCCAGGTGCGCGCTCTTTGCCAGGCTTCGAAGGCCCAGACTTTGTCGATCCATTCGAGGTTGAAATGCCGGAAGGTGCGCTGACTGGCCGGGACGAGAGACTGAAAAGAAAACTTTGGCACCGTTTCATATTGGGCGAAGTACTCGGCATAGGGCATTCGCCACGGGGAACCGGTAACGCGATAGTGCCAGAAGCTGAGCCATGCGGCTCCGAGCGCGCCGCAGAGTAGAACGGGGATTCGAAAGCTCAGCCATTCGCGGCGCTTAACGGCGAGGTGCAGGAGCACCGGCGTAATCAGCAAAAGCCCTTCGAGCGGCCTTGAATAAATTAGAATGACGGACCCGCAGGCCAGCGCGAGGGCGTGACCTGTGTGAGAGCGGCGCTGGAGTCGCGCCCAGGCTCCTACGATCAGCGCGCCTCCCAGCGCGGCAACCGCGCCGCCCCAGTAACTGTTCATCCAGTAGGAGAAGAAGCAGAGCTGCAGGATCATGGCGGCTCCCGGCAGCAGCCATTTTCCTCGCGCAAATGCCTGCAGCGCCCACATCGAAGCCATGGCAAGAAGCCCGCAGCTCAGCCAGACGCCGAACCACGGATGGCCGACAATCGCTTGCCCTGCGGCCATGAACAGAGCCTGGCCGGGCGGATAGCGCGAGGCGTAAGTCGGCTGCTGGAGGACGTAGAGGCTCTCGAAGAATTGCCACATCGGATGGGGCGGGTTAGTGAGGCGCCCGTGCGCAAAGGTGTCCGCCTGCAGGAGGTAACTGAACTCGTCATAGATCGAAGGCACCGGTACCGGCCAGATGGGAAGCAGGACCGCGCGGAGGCCCATGTTCAGGCATCCGAGCGCGATGCAAACGGGGAATCGATTCAGCGTCGCTTCACGAATTCTCACGAGTTTTCATTGTAGGCGGAAGGGGAAAACTGCACGACGCGTGTAATGTCCGGGTTGCATGTTTGTAACGTGAATCTAACTTTCCATTGCTCCGCTTCAGAGGATCAATTATTCTATGTATTCATCCCGCCAACCTGTACCCGGTGCGTTCAGGCTATTCGAATCTCCTCGAGAGGAAAAAATCAAGATGCAGAAGAAACTTGTGTTTGCGGCCGGACTGTTGTGCCTTGCGTTAACGCAACCGGCCGCGCGGGCTCAGGGCCTGCTGGGTTCGATTCTGGGCAGCGTTACGGACCCCAGCGGCGCGGCGGTCGGGGATGTTGACGTAACGGCGAAGAACCTCGGGACCAACCTTGCGGTTTCTGCGAAGACACAAGGGAATGGGCTTTATCAGATCCCGAATCTGCCCATCGGAAATTATACAGTGAACTTTCGGAAGGCCGGATTTGAAATTGAGACCCATCCTCAGATTCTGGTGCAGGCCGAGCGCTCCGCTACCGTGAACGCGTCGCTCCGCGTGGGCGCTGTGAGCACGACGGTTTCGGTTACGGGCACGCCGCTGCTCAATGAAACCGACCCAACCAATGGCTACGTTCTTGACGAAAAGACAATACGGGAGACTCCGCTCGGCACCGGAAGCTTCACCCAGCTTGCGCTTCTTTCGCCTGGCGTGAATGCCGACTTCCTGGGCGGCACCAGTTCCAATACGGGCCTCGGCAATCAGGCAATCTGGGCCAACGGACAGCGCGATTCGTCAAACAGCTTCGTGATCGACGGAGTCAATTCGGACAATCTGTTCAACGGCAAGACGACCAGTCAGGTGGATTCGAGCCGCTACACATCGAATACGGGACAAGGCAGTACGGTGGCCGGCGAAGTCCGCACCAATACATCGGTGTTCGACGCCATCGGCCAGGCCCTGCCTTCGCCGCCGCCCGAGACACTGCAGGAACTGCGCGTGAACACGGCCATGTATGACGCCACCCAGGGTTCGAAATCGGGAGCGCATATCTCGGCAATCACGAAGTCCGGGAGCAACGCGTATCATGGCGAGGTTTACGAATACTTCCAGAACAACATTTTCAACGCCGCGCCCTTCTTCCGCAACGCGAGCACTTCGATTCCGCAAAGCCAGAAGGTCCCGCCGCTGCACTACAACCGGCCTGGCGTAACCTTTGGCGGCCCGATCGTCAAAGACAAGCTGTTCTTCTTCGGTTCGTATCAGGCTTTGCGAATCAGCGATAACCTGTCCGGCACGCAGACGGCAACGGTTCCGCAGAGTCTTACCAGCGACCGCAGCGCGTCCGGTCTCGCCGCGGCAGCGCAGGCAAGCCTCGGCGTCAACATCGCCGCAAGCCAGATCGATCCCGCGGCTATGGCACTTATGAATGCCAAAGTGAACGGGTCGTATTTCATTCCGAACCCTACGATCACAGATCCCGTGGCAGCGAAGACTCTTGGCTATAACGTGGTGGTGACGGGTTCGTACAGCGTGACGAGGTCCGGCAATTCGATTACGAAGGTTACGGTGAGGACGCCTTCAGCGTCGATCGGGCTGATTCAGGACACTCTCGGCAGCCCGCGCATCATGCAGATCTCGGCTCACTTGCGATTCTGAGCATCTGCCGGCGTCGGGGTGGCATCGACATACTCGATCCACCCGTCCATCATCTCGGTTTCGCTCGCGGCGCCCCAGCGCACCGGCGTTTCGGGATCGGGGTTCATGGGGTTGTTTCGCGAGTTGTCGAAATGGCCGACCACCGCAATCCGCGTGCCTTTCGGGATGAAGATGGGTTGCGCGGCCCGATAGGTGATCGGCCAGTTGAAATCGTAATGCGGCACCGAGAGCAGGGTTTCGGTGCGGCCGTCGGGGTACGTCGCGATCATCTGCATGGCCTTGCCCCTGAGGTGCATGTGCGGGGTGAGGCTGGTGATGTAGAGGTCTTTCTTGAAGGTGTGGCACTCGGTTACCTCCTGTTCCGAAGCGCCGGCGGGAACGCGGAATAACTGATTCGAAAGGTCGATGCGGCGAGCGACGGTGCGCGGCGGTTCTTTGACGAAGATGAAGCCAACGGCAGTCTCGTCGAATTCCGTTTTGCCGGTGGCGCGGGAGTAGTGGATCTGGAAGTTCAGGCTGGAACCGGCCTTTACCAGGCGTGCCGTTCCTTCGGGATAGATGTCGGGCTCGCGTCCCGGTAGATAGGATGCGATGAGATTGCCGAGATCGTTCGATTTATGGCCGGGCAGCAGGCCATTGTCGTCGACGGCGCAGCCATCGTTCACAACCGGCGCGTCGGGGCGGATCCAGCTGAGCGACCCTTCATGCACCATCAGATGGCGGTCGTAGTCTTCGACCGGGTCGGGTGCGGCGGAGGGCGTGGTGGGCGGTTTGGGCGCCGCTTCCGGTTCCACCATAAAGACATGCGCGTGATGCACGATTTTGCGGTTGCCCGCGCGCAATTCTGCCGCCACGACCCAGCGGTCTTCCGTAAAGCCCGAGGGCACGGTGATGTAGACGTATTGATCCGGTCCCGAGCCTTCGAGTTTCTGCGCGGGAATCGAGATTACGGTGTCAGGTTTACCGATCTTCCAGCCTTCCGCAAAAGTGGGCGCGGACGGGAGGAGCTTTGGATCGCCCTCGGGTTTTCCGTTTTCCGCCCAGTTCTTCAGGACTGCGATTTCAGGATCGGTAAGGCTCGAATTGTTCGACCAGTGTCCGTAGCGCGGATCGGCCTTCCAGGGCGGCATTTTGCGCGTCAGGACGGCTTCTTTAATCGCCGCGGCCCAGGGTTTTGTATCGCTATAAGTAATCAGCGGCATCGGCGCAATGTCGCCGGCGTGATGGCAGCCGGCGCAGTGTCGATAGAGGATCGGTGCGACGTCGCGGGTAAAAGTTGCTTCGGCCGATGCAATCGAGGGCAGGAGTACAGCCAGAACCGGCAGGACGCGGCAAAGCATTGAGCTTTATGTTACACCGCTCCGGCGATGGCCAGACCTCGACTAGACATCGACGGCACCGGTGAGGGCAGGCTCTTCTTCGATTGCCGCCGGCGAAGTCACTTCCTGAAGCCTGGCCAGATCGGGTGCGGTTTCGTCCCGTGCGGCTTCGGCTCGCAGGCGCTTGTTCTCTTTCTTCGCTTCGTACATCAACTGGTCCGCTCTCTCGAGCAGCCCTTCCGGATCCGTGCCATCGGCGGGGTAGAGAGCGACACCGAAGCTGATATGGATGTGGGGAGTTTCACAAGCCGCCATGCCTGCGACCGGCCCGAGCACCCGCAGGCGCTCCGTCAGCGCGCAAAGATTATCCTGATCGATGCCCGGCGCAACGATGGCAAACTCGTCGCCCCCGAGGCGGGCCACGTGATCCGACTGTCGCGAGGATTCCTGCAATCCTCGCGCGATTTCCTGCAGGACCCGATTCCCGGCCAGATGCCCGAAGTTGTCGTTAGCCTGTTTAAAGCCATCGAGATCCATGACGATTACCGCGACTTTCGATCTGCGGTCCGAAGCGTTCTGCAGTTCGGCTTCGAGCAAACGGAACAACGAACCTGAGTTCAGCAGTCCGGTCAGTTCGTCCTTCTCAGCCATGTGTTTGGCGACCCGGAAGCGCAGTGAATTCTCGATGGCCATCCCGGCTTTGGAACGGATGGCCAGCAGGACGCGAAGATGGTCCTGGTTAAACGCATCCGGCTTCAGATGGTACAGCGTCAGCGCCCCAATCACTCCGTTCTGCCCGGCGAGCGGAATCGATACGGCAGAACGCAGGGTGGTGATCTTCTGCGGATCGTTGAGATAACCCGGCTCGACAGCAGGGTTGCCGTTGAGGATCGGCAGATCGTTTTCCACTACCCAGCCGGAAAGGCCGGCGCCGATCGGAATCCTCAACGAAGAGAAGAGGCGGAAACTCTCGCCCTTCACATACTGAGGTACCAGGGCGTTTTCCTGGCGAATGTAGATGACGGCGGCATCGTGCGGGATCATTCTGCCCAACCGGACCGCGAGCAAGGCCAGCGTCTCATCCAGACTGAGCGAATTGCCCAGATCGTTGGTGATCTCAACCAGCAACTGCACTTCACGCCGCGCGCTCGCGATCGCCATGGTGAACGGGGCGTCCGGCACGATCAGAGGTGTAACGTTGGAAGCGGCCAGGCCGGTTGCCGGGGCAGCTCCGCGCTCAACCTTTACGTTGGAGATTCTCGAGGCGTTCCCCGGGGATTCCGCGCGCGCCCTCACTTCCAGTGCCTTATAACGGCTCGACAGCAGGGTCACGATCTTCGGATCGAAGGCTTTGCCCGACTCTTCAATTACCATCTCCATTGCCTTATCGAGAGGCACCGCGCGCCGGTATTGCCGATCCGAAGCAAGCGCATCGAGGCAATCCACAACCGACAGAATGCGCGCGCCGATGGGAATTTCCTCCCCTTTCAGCCCGTCCGGATAGCCCGTGCCGTCCCATTTCTCATGGTGTGAACGAACCATCGGGACCACCGGATAGGGGAACGATACGCGTTCCAGAATTTCCGCGCCCACGATGGGATGGATCTTCATCTTGTCGAACTCTTCCGGCGTCAGCTTCCCCGGTTTGGAGATAATATATTCGGGAACCGCGAGCTTACCGATATCGTGCAGCAGCGACGCCGCTTCCACGGCTTTGATCTCGGCATCGCTCAATTCCAGTTCTTTTGCCATCTCAACGGCGTAAATCTGCACGCGCTTCAAATGCGCGGCGGTGGTGTCGTCCTTGGCCTCGATGGCGAGCGCCAGAGCTTCGATGGTCCGCCAGTGAAGCTGTGCCATCTCCCCGATGTGCTTCTGCTGCTGCTCCACGCGCCCCAGGTACAGCGAATAGGAACGGTAAACCAGGTACAACGGAGGTCCGCTCAGCAAAAGTCCCTGCCAGGGGACCATGCTGCTGATCATGTGAAGCGCCCCGGCCAGCACGCCGCCCACAAGATACTGCGGCGATGTCCAGATGAAGTTGTCGCGCCAGACCGCCATAGGGCTCTGCCGCGTCGTCCAGCCCACGATCACGGCGACGGTCGTCGTGTTGATCATGAAGTAAACCATCGAAGCCGACAGCAGCGCAAGGCAATGCGTAGGGTCAAGCCGGCCCAGCCAGTCGAAATGGAGTACCTGGTTGGCGGCCGTAATCGGCAGAGGAATCGAAAGCGCGCTGAACACCGCCTGCTCCCACGTCGGGTTGGCCCTCGGACGAATCAGCACCTGGGCCAGCACGCTCGCCACGCCGATCAAAATGGCCGACTCCAGCTGCAGTTCAAAAAGCCCCACGATGATGAACAGGTAGTTCATCGAAAGCGTGCCCAGCACGCCCGGCAGCCTGATCTTCATCCCGGAGGCGGCCACGGCCGCCACCAGATAAAAGAGAAAAGGAAGATGGTGCTCGGTACGCACGTTCCAGGAAAAGCCGGCCCAGATTATACAGGCCGCTCCCGTGGCAATTACCGAAAGCCAGTAGGCTCTCGCCCTGATCGACATCTGCACCCGTTGTTAGCTCCCGCTCTACCATCGGCGGACTGCGTCACAAACTTTAGGAACAGACCAATTCAGGGCCACGGCGCTGTCGAGAGCCTACATCTTCAGGGCAAGCCGCAGAAAAGCAAACCGGTCGGCCCATTCGTCGATGAGCTTCGACACGGGCTTGCCGGCACCGTGACCCGCGCGCGTCTCCACCCGAATCAGGATCGGCGCAGGACCCTCCTGAGCTGCCTGAAGCGCTGCCGCATACTTCAGGCTGTGCCCCGGTATAACCCGGTCGTCATGGTCGGCGGTCGTGATCAGCACCGGGGGATACGCAGTACCGATTTTGATATTGTGCAGCGGCGAATACGCCCGCAATACCTTGAACTCCTGCGGATTGTCGGGCGATCCATACTCGCCGGTCCACTGCGCGCCGAACCCAAACTTATGAAAACGGAGCATGTCCATCACGCCGACTGCCGGCATGGCCGCGCCAAACAACTCGGACCGCTGATTCAGCACCGCGCCGATCAACAGTCCCCCGTTGCTGGCCCCGAATATCGCCAGTTTGGGCGTGGACGTATACCTTTCCGCTATCAGGGTCTCAGCCGCGGCAATAAAATCGTCGAAGACGTTCTGCTTTTTCTCCCGCATGCCCGCCTGGTGCCACGCCTCGCCATATTCCGACCCGCCCCGCAGGTTCGCCACTGCCATTACCCCACCCATTTCCATCCATGCCGCGATGTAAGGGGTATAGCCGGGCGTGACTGCGATATCGAAGCCGCCATAGGCATAGAGCAGCGTCGGATTCGACCCGTCCAGCTTCAGTCCTTTGCGCGCGCTCACGAACATCGGGATCCGCGTGCCGTCCTTGCTCTGATAAAAGATCTGGCGCGTCTCAAAGGCGTTTGCGTCGAACGCCGCTTTCCCCTGCCGGATCAGCGTGCTCTTCCCGGTCTGCAGGTCGAGCCGATAGACGCCGGGCGGAATTGTGTAGCCGGAAAAGGTATAGAACATTTCGCGATCCCGCAGGCGCGCGGCCGACCACGAGACGGTTCCCAGCCCGGGCAATTCCACATCGCCCACGGCTTCCCCTTCGAGCGTGGTCAGCACAGCCGCCGAGTGCGCGTCCTTCATATAGGACAGCAGCAGGCGGTCGCCTGCCATGTACACATCCTCAAGCGTCTCCTCGCGCTGCGGCACAATCTCCTTCCAGTGCGCCCGGTCCGGCCGATGCAGATCCAGGGCGATCACGCGGCCCCGAGGCGCGCCGTCGTTCGTCCGCAGATAGAGGGTGGTTCCGAGCACGGCGATCGGACTGTATTCATGCTCGGGCGCGGCGATCAGATCCTGCACCTTTGAAGCCGGGTCCGCGAGGTCGCGCCACGCCAGCAGGTTCTGCCCGTAGACTCCAGGGAAGGTATCGATCATCAGCACATTGCTGCCTTCCATCACGCCCGCGCCGGAAAGCCAGTCGGAATGGTCGGTGCGTTCGTAAACCAGCCGGTCCGCCTTCTGGTCGTTGCCCAGGCGATGATAGTAAATTTTCTGGTTGAGCGAGCTCACCGAGAGCAGTCGATCGGGAGGAGCCTCGGGAAAGCGAGCGTAGTAAAAGCCGGTGTCGTCTGTCGCCCACGAAACCGACTCGTCTTTCGACCAGAGAATCACGTCCGGAAGATCCTTGCCCGTCGAAACCTCGCGTACATGCCATTCGTTCCAGTCGGACCCCGCCTGCGCCACCGCATAAGCCATCAGCCGGCCATTCCAGCTCACTGTCTGGCCATTGAGCGCGGCGGTGCCGTCCTGCCGGTAAGTGTTGGGATCGATCAGCACGCGCGGCGATCCGGTCAGCGAATCCAGCACATTCAGCACCGACTGGTTCTGCAGACCGGTGTTATGGAAGTAGAAGTAACGGTCGCCGGCTTTAAAGAACCCGCCGAACGTTTCGTAATTCCAAAGCTCCGTCAGATGTTGGCGGATCTTTTCGCGATCCGGCGCTTGCGCCAGCACCGAAGCGGTCAGAGCATTTTCCTCGTCAATCCACTTCTGAGTCTCAGGAGAGTCGGCGTTCTCGAGTGTCCGGTAAGGGTCGGCGACCTTGCTGCCGTGATAATCGTCGATCTGGTCCGTCTTCGGAGCGGGCGGGTATTCGATGCGTTTCATGTTTTTGACTAAGGGGGTTTGGGCGCAGAGAAGCAGGGCCGCGCCTCCGGTAAGCAGGAGGTTTTTCGCGAGTACCATTGGTCACACGATAGCACCGCGCGAGCATGCGCGACTCCCGGCGGCGGCACGATTTTGATATAGGGTAGAGATGCGCTTTCGCCTCCTCTGCGTGCCTGTGGCACTCGCCGTGCTCACGCCGGCCGCGTCCGCCCAGACGTCGGCGGTCGTCGACATCGACACAACGCAAACCACTCCGCTCAACCCCGGCTTCAGCGGTTTCAACGACGAAGTCGTGTTCCCCGCCGAGTATTTCGACTACCGCCTGAACAACCTGGCCGCGCAACTCTCGGCCAGCTGGGTTCGCTACCCCAGCGGTCTTTTCAGCGATGCATTCAACTGGCAGACCGGGCTGATGGTCCCGTCGTGGATGTCTCAGTTTCAAACGACCTCGCTTGCGACCCTGCTGAACGAGTCTGTGCCCTGGGTGAACGGCAAAGGCGGCGGCTCCTTCGCCGATGCGGCCAGCCCGAGCGCTGTCGTTGCGGTATTCGCGATCGACGCCGGCGACACCAGCTCCAACCCCGCGTGGGATCGGGCCTTAGCCGCCTATCCCAACAAATACTGGGATGCCGTTACTTTTCACCACTACCCTCCGCAAAGCACCGGGGCGTTCAGCCAGTGGATGGCCGACGAGAACGCCGTTCTGGCCGCTAAGTCCTCAACCTATATCACCGGTTATCTGGCGCCCCTTTTGCCGGCCGGAACCCGGTTTGTGGAATCGGAGTTCCTGCCGTCGAACGACGGCATGGGATCCGGCACTTCTCTGACCAACGGCACGCTCTACGGAGCCATCTATGCAGCCGAATATGCGATGCGCATGTCGACCGTACCTTCACTGATTTATATCTGCGGAACACCGCCGCCAGTCCCAACGCGGTGGCGCTGCAAACCTCAACCGCATCCAACCCGATTACGATTGCCGCTTACAGCGTGGTTCGGGCCGATCTGAATACGCCCACCACGGCGACGGCAGTGGGCAGCGCGGGTTTCGCGCCGGGACCGGTTGCGCCGCAGGAAATCGTTTCGATCTTCGGCCCCGGCATCGCATCGCAAGACGCCGTGGCATCGCTTCCGCTGCCCACCGTACTGGGCGGCGTTTCGGTTCAGATTACCGACAGCGCAGGCAATACCCAGCCGGCGCAATTGTTCGTCGTATCGCCGGGGCAAGCCAACATCCTCATTCCTTCAGGGCTTGCGGCCGGTCCAGCCAGCCTCGCGGTCCTGCACGGCTCTTTCGCCGCGCTCACCGGATCGCTCACGATCGCTGCAACCGCGCCCGGACTCTTCAGCGCCAATGCCGACGGAGCCGGAGTCGCCGCGGCGAATGCCTTCACGATCTCGGCTTCGAATCAAACCATCCCTCAAAGCGTGTTCACATGCAACCCTCCGGCGGCCCGGAGTTGCCTCGGCGTAAAGCTTAGCCCGGGCGCGGCAACCGACACCCTGTACGTCTCGCTCTTCGGCACAGGTATCCGGGGCGCATCATCGGTATCGTGTTTTGTCGCAGGCCAAAGCGTGCCGTGCTTTATTCAGGAGCCGCGCCGGTCTATGCCGGCCTCGACCAGATCAATATCTCAATCCCTAAGTCTCTGACGGGCGCGGGCGACGTTCTTATCTATGTAGTTGCCAACGGAGCCGCTTCGAATGTAGTGAGCGTCACGCTGTGACGGGATGTTTTAAGGCACGGGAATCAACAGAGTCTTACCGATCACGGTAGTCAGGCCGTCGATCATATCCATATAGCCTTCCTCGAACGGCCCTATGGCTCGCAGGGCCCACAAATGCTCAGCGCTGCGCCATGCCGCTTCACGTGCCGCGCTCACGCTCCATGCCGCGATCGTGTCTTCCAGTTGCGGAACCGCGGGCAAACATTCCCCTGACAGCCTGACATGCAGCACTCTCTTCGCCGTGTCAATCAAACTGTCGAGCGTTGAGTTGAGATTTGTGTAGTCGTTGTAGTGAAC
>Ga0302320_10007341_pt1 | contig 24271 bp, 30 predicted proteins | sample Bog_T0_3_FD_202130 | JGI IMG/M metagenome (GOLD analysis project Ga0302320, IMG submission 202130) | Peat permafrost microbial communities from Stordalen Mire near Abisko, Sweden - Bog_T0_3 | ecosystem: Environmental > Terrestrial > Soil > Wetlands > Peat | place: Sweden: Abisko, Stordalen Mire...
TATTGCAACTGGTTTTCTTAGAAATAGTTATGCACCGATCAGCGGAGTAGGCATAAATTTTATTGGGGGGTGCGGTGTTGTTATACCGGGTCTGGGTGGGAGTGGGAATGGAATATTTGGGGTAGCAGGATCAGCGTCCATTGGATCAACAACTTTGGCATGGCCAGTTGCAACTGGTGGTGCCGATCCGAGCGGATTAATTAGACGATTATTATTAGATACTTCAGGTAGAACAATTACAGCAGCAGATCAATTTGGTATAAGTAGAATACTTGGAACATTATCACCACCATCATCACAACAGAATATTCCAGTATTAGCAGTTAACAATGTGGCATCTACTGATGGACAATCAGAACCAGAAATATTACTTCAAATTTTAACTGAATTAAAAATTCTAAATTATTATATGTTTAACTTACCAACCCTTTTAAATGCAGGTAGTATAAATACAATTAGCGATGAACCCGGAGTTATCCGAAACCTAAATGACATTTCATCCAATTTTGAATAGGAGCATAATATGCAAATACAAACACAGGTAGGACCAGTTGCTTCCACTACATCTATTGCCGCTGGCACAACTGTAGTAGCTAGATCAGGACAACTTGGTGATTTAATTTCATCAGAATTACACGGAAGATATTATGAACAATCTTATAGACGTAATATATTCAATGCCGCTAATCAAACCGGTATTGTAACTACAAACACACTGGCTGCTGCTGCTTACACTGGATTAATGTTATCAAATCCAGTTGGTTCTACAATTAACGTTGTTGTTAATAAAGCTGGTTTTGGTTTTAACGTTCTTTGGCCAAACGCTTCAATTATTGCGTTGCTATGCGGTTATAACTCTTCAACAAACGTAACTCATACTGTTGCTGGCACACCACGTTCTAACTTTTTCGGTGTTGGTTCTGCCGGTCAAGCATTAGTTGATACATCTTCAACTACACCATCTGCTTCAGTAATTACCCATATTCTTGGTGTTGGTTCAACAGGTGCTTTAACTACAGAAATGGCATATGGTCCTACAATTGTAGACTTGGAAGGAAGTTTAGTTCTTCCTCCGGGAGCATGGACAGGATTTTATACTTCTGCTGTTTCCGGCGCTGCTGGTGGATTCTTTTCATTCCAGTGGGAAGAAGTGCCAGTATGATTCATATACTTTTTATTCTTTAAGCTAAATACTCCTAGTATACTAGGAGTATTTTTATATGCAAAATAAATAAAATATTTCCATAAATTTTAAATATCTAAACCTCCACATGGTCTGTAATTTCCCTTACAATTTATTAAATGAAAACGAGTCCAAATAACACCTTCGTTGTTCTTTTCAGTATCATATAAACGCGGGGCTTGAAACCTAACTGGAGTATCAAGATATTTTGCTTTTTCTGCATTAGTATAATAACCAAAAGAATTAATATTCCAAAAAGATACATGCGATGGGTCTTGAAATGCCCCTCTACCGTCGCTGCTTGGAATTTGTCCGATGAGCCAGCCACCGGGAGCTAAAACTCTTTGCACTTCTTTCATAGTGTGAATTGAATCTTTTAGGTGCTCAAAAACATCAAATGAACGAATAACTCCAACTGAACTATCTTCAAATGGCCATTTTCCATTTAAGTCAGCGATAATATCTGCATCTTTTAGGTCAACAGTCTCATATCCAGATTTTGCAGCCATACGACCACCAACTTCAATTTTTCGTAAATTATTCATACTTGCCCAACGTTCAACCAATCCATCAATGTATTGATCGTAAATACGATAAACATTATTTTGAATTTCATTATTGATGTCTGGTTGTAACCATGTATTGTTTCCGTGAACTCTATAGATATACAATCCTTTATCAATATGTTTAAATTTTGTAACTTGATATAAACGACACATTAAATCAAGATCATCTAAAATTCTCATACCAATATTATAACCACCAATAGATTCATAAACAGATTTACGAAATGCTCTTAAATGATTGGGTGCAAACCAAATACGCGAAATACATTCCGGTGATGGTTCAAAAGAAATATGCTCATCTAGAATATGTCCTTTATATTCAACTTCTCTATATTTCCATCCATAATATTCATTGAATCTTTCAATTTTATTAAATGCACTGTCAGCATGAATGGTATTTGAATATACAAATCCGATTTCTGGATCGGAAAAGGCGGCTTTTACATCTTCTACAGCAGTTGGCATTAATAAATCATCATGATCTAATTCCAATAAAATATCTCCGGTTGCTCTTGCACAGGCATCGGCTTTTAAAGGACCAACCCATTTTGGCATATTATCTACAACAAATTCCTTTACTCGTGGATCGGTAAATCCAACTGGTTTACTTCCATTGTTATGAACAACTACCCATTCCCAATCAGGATCAGTTTGTTCTTGAAGACTTTTATAAACTTCCAATAAGTAAGAAGGATTGTGTGTTGGTGTAAAAATTGATACAAGATTTTTATTGGATTTATCCATTTCGTATTTTGACTCCATTACTTCGCGAATTTGCCAATCACGATCATAACCATGAACTATAGCAAATGGTTTTAAATTTGAATTAGTAACACATTCACATCCAAATAGTGGCCCATTTGTTCCGGGAATAATAGTTTTATTATATCTATTGAATGCTATCATGTTATTTTTAGGATTATGACCATTGCTTGGATATAAAATACCGGTGTCATAATTTAATACCGGTGGATTATCTCGAACAAAAGGTCTACATTTTGCTCGTGCTGACCAAGACCAGAAAGGATGTAAACAAGCCGCAAATGATTTATCCCAACGCGGAATATACAATGATGATTTGAATGGTTCTTGACGAAGAACATAATTTATACTGGGTTGACATGGTGGAAATGAACCATCATATTCTTTTGTGATTGCATAAACTTGCTGAAACACGTTCATCATCATTTCTGATTCTCCAGCCCATGTTCCACCATTTATTACTTCTTCATTTTTTATTTCTTCATACTTACTATTACCAAGAATTGTTCTTGCCCATAATTGATTTGTTTCTTCTTGTTCAATTGTAACACATTCTGTTGAACCAACTAATTTATAAGAGCCTATATTTTCTTCCATCCAAACACTGGGATTAGATTGAAGAATTAAATCTTTGATATCTAACCAAAAAATATATCGAAATTCTTGATAATGCTTCGGTAAATAATCTGCCACAATACGTATGCGAGTATGAAAAAATGATTCTTGTGGGATTGGATTAGGAACATCAATTACTTCAAAACCATATTGCAATAAATATTTTCTAGTGATAGGATGAATGTTCCATACCAACATTATTTTTCTGCCACTGAATCCACTTTTTTCAATTGAAACTAGATAGGCTTCAATACCGGGATATTTCAAAACGTAAGTTGGACCAGCCAAAACACCTAAAATACAATCATGTGTGGAATTCATTAATTACCATCCATTTTGAAATAATTTTGATATATTTTTATATATTCTCCGAGAGCTTCTTTCCATGGTCTCATAACATTTAGTTCAAGAGTATCAAGTTTTGTAGTTAATAATTTTTCACTATCTGGTCGAGGAGCAAAATAATAATTTGACCAATAATCAGATGAAACTTTATTTATTTTAATCTTATCTTGGAGATTTAGCAACTTTAAAAATTCAACAGCAACATCATATCTTGATGCATCCCCCTTACATACAGTATTAAAAGTTCCATATGTTTTTGTTTCGATTAATTTTTCTATTTGTAATGTAAAGTCTTTTACATATGTTGGTGTTCCTTGTTTATCTGTTACTACATTTAATTCAGTTGCACCAGATTTTATTTGTTGCCAAATTTTTTGAATAAATTTCTTATCTTTAGGACCACTTCCCATACTCCACCCACATCGCAATACAATATGCTTTTTTGTGGACTGTGCAAATTGTTCTCCCATATATTTAGATTTGGCGTATACACAAAGTGGATTTGGATTAGCATAATCATCATAAAATTCTTGTTTACCATCAAAAATTCCGGCAGTGCTAACATACAAATATGGAACATCAAGAAGTTCAGCAAGCATAACACAGTTAGCTGATCCTCCGGCATTTGTTGTCATGGCAACATGTTGATACATTTCACAGCGTTCTAAATCTGTGTCTGCCGCTAAATTCATAATAATATCTGGTTTAAAATTTGTAACGTTTTCAAATAAAGAGGTGTAATTGCGAATATCTTGATATTGTAGCCATCTTTCATTTACATCAATATCAGTCGCTAATATATCATGCCCTTTTGATTTAAAATAGTGATATACTTCTTGACCAAGCATACCGCCACAACCGATTATATATATTCTCATAGTTATGATTATATTTGATAGTTTAGAAAATTGCAAGGAATAATTTTGATTAATTATAATATATTTATCATAAAGATATAGATTTTAGTTATTCATGATAAAATAATAAATACTATAGTAAGTATAATATAAATTTTCGGAGATACGCCAAATGAAACTATTGTGGGCTACTGTATTGTTTTTGGTTTTATTTGTTCCAGTAACTATTGTTTATTCTCAAACAGATTTAAATAATATTAATAATAAAATACAAAATTTAAACGATTGGAGAATTCAACAAGAACAACACAACGTAGATCAAGCTACCACCGATTCAAGAGAAAGAGCAGAAGGGTTAGCAAATTTACAAAAAGAGTTTGAAAAAATAAATTCAGAAATTGATTCACAAGGAAACACAATTAAATCATTGGATAGTTCGGTTTTACAAGTAAAATTTTTAGGTTTTCTTTTTTGCTTATTGCTTGGAGTAGCTGTTCCAATTACTATTGCCATTGTAAAAGAAAAGAAAACAACAAATGAGAAAAAAGAGTCCGATATAAAATCGTGGCATGATAATATATTAGAAAGACTTGATGAGTTGGATAAATTTAAAATTAGCACCGAATTACAAATGCCTTTATTGATTGATCTTTCACAAAGCGTTGTAACCAGTCTTGTAAATTCATTACATCATCCCCATGATCACCATAGAATTGCCGACAATCTATTAGATAAAGTTGGTGGAGATATGACTGATGATGAAATATCTGAATTATATTTAATTATGCTTGAACGTTCTATAGATCACAATGTTTCTCAATCAGAACAAAAAGCTGCCGCAGAATTACCAAATGCAATGAACATTGTTCAAAAATTAAAAGCAATACAACAAAAGAAAAATGATATCCCTAAAATTGATTTTAGTGTAGATGACATTTCAAATGATTTGTAAAATATAAAATAGGCTCAGTAATGAGCCTATTTTTAGTTAGATAATTACCAAAGAAGTTCCACAATCACTGCAAAATTTATTGGTTGCTTTATTTACACGACCACATGTTATACATGTTGGTTTGTAATCAACTGTAATAGGTTCTATAACTTTTTTCTTTCCAACAGCCCCGACCAATTTAAGGACAATAACGTCTGATTGTTCACACTGGAAATCAGAAGTATTATAGAATTTTTGATTACTTATGCTTCCGGGAACAGTGATACCAGTATCATTTATATTATTATCTATAGATCGTAAACAAGATGAATTTATAGCTGATGTTTTTTGAAAATTATCAACATCACTTTTTGGATTTGAAGAAGTTGAACAGTTCATTGCATAAATTTGATTACTGTTTTGATTTTGACATGTATTATAATATGTAGTCCATGTATTATCACCTAATGATGGAGTTGTGGTGGTAATAATATAATTAGGCTGACATAACCATGGATTATATTGATATATTTTTTCAAATTTATATTCAACTTTTACAAGACCATCATCTGATCCTATACCACGATGATTTTCAATATTACTTGTTCTTTCAATGAATTTAAATTTATTACCTTTTTCTAAGTTATTATTTTTTATAGATCGTTCTAGATCAAGTTGGCTATTTGGTTGTAATACTAACCAACCAGATACATCCTCGCCATCAATAGATACATGAACTTGTGCTCTCACGGAATTTAGGTTTTTAAGTAATAGGGAATATTCAGAATTGAATGGAATAGCCACTTCGCTGTTTTGTTCTCTTAAAACTTTTCCATTGACTTTAATACAAGATACAAAATTTTTATAATACATCATTATTCCTTCTCAGCACATCGTCTAAGTGCTCATAGTTTAAAGACGATAGGTTAAATTGTTATGTCGTGCAGTAATCATTTTACCGCAATACATATTTATTTATGCAATAAAAAAGACAGGCCGAAGCCTGTCTCTAAATTTAATTTTCTAATTTCTTACTTTTCGATCTTGATTCCCTTATCCTTGGCCCATTGTTCAGCATTGATTTGAGCAGCAGCTTCGGTTGTCCATTTGTTTTTGTTATTCCAGACAACACTTACACCACCGACATACGCATAAAAATGTGTTCCATTCGGCCACTTCTTGATTTCAATTTTCGCACCGGGAAGAATATATTGATCTATGTTTTGAATATTTGATTCTTCCATATCAGCGCCCAAAGTAAAATATCCACCCTTGTTGTTAATGTAGATCGCTCCAAATTCTTGAATAGCATTTGCCATATCTTTATATAGTTTATCGGAAATATCACAAAACACTTCTACCATACTACGCGGGTTATCTTTATATGCTTCTGTTAAAGAAGCGCAATGAAGAAATGATGCCTCATTAGTGGACAGGTGAGGATTAAATGTTCCGCTTTCGATTCCTTGCCCCATAAGAGAAACATATTCATTGCTGTTAAGATAATTGGCAAATCCTTCGCGCAGTTTATTTTGTTTAACATCGTTCCAATAATAGGTTAGCTGATGAACACTGGAAATCTTGAACAAGTTTCCGTAATCAATGTCCATCTTGGGCCATTTAACTCTCGCAATAGTTGGCATTTATTTTACCTTTCTAAATTTAGAAACTTACACCAAAACCGTTTGTAACACGAAATATTAGACAGTAAAGTCCAAATATTCCCATGATACCAGCCGCGATAAATTGATGAAATAGAACAAAAATCAAACCTAATCCAAACAGACTTGTAATTACTGGAGCAAAAGAAAGAAATATACTTCCAATAAACAACCAGCCAAGAATATTTTTCGCGACGTTTGAACGAATAAATTCCCACAATATGATCCCAATTATAAATGCGAATATGAACTGTTTCATGTTATTCCTTTTTTTATTACTACACAACTGGAAGTTTGTTTTCATCCAATGCTTTTTGAATCATGATATTTTGGGCTTGATATTTTTCTTCGGAAAGAAAACCTCTAGCATTCACTGGATTGTTAGAGTATATCGCATGACGATATTGAAGAATATCAATCCAATACGCACGAAATGCTTCTTCCCACGAGGCACCCTCACCCAATATCCATGAGCATTTGGATTGATATCTACCAATTTGATATTTTCTGCCAACGCGCTTAATCTTGGCATTGTAGGGGCCATCTCCCTAAATTGATTGCGCGTAAAGAAGTGCTTCTGGTTCAGTCATTGACATTTTTGTTAGCCTCCATAACGCTCAATTTAATAACATCAAAAACACCTTTTAGTTCCAATGCTCCAGCGCCAGCGATAAGTTTCTTTGATTCCTTGAGAGGATCATTCTCATCGATTTCATCAAGAAATTTATTTAGAAGATTGACTCGATCTTCAAGATGTTTGGTCAATGCCAAAATAATGTAATTTTCAGTTGTCACAGAATAATCCCCTTCTTCACCGCATCCACGGTGAACTTATAGCGAGTGCCACGAGCCGATACACCAATAACTGGATACTTGGGAAGCCTGTTTCTCAAACCAATAATCGTATACACGGTGCCGTTGATTGCACTGCGAAATTTCTTACCAAGCCAATCCTTTGGCAGACCATTGAGATAACCAAGATTCAAATACTCACGGCTTTCCAAAGTGTCGTATGGGTCCATGCCGTTAGAAATGTCGGTAGATGCAACAGGATTGCGCCATGAGGTCTGGAGGGTAGGAGGAGCCTTGGGAACAGCCTTCAACTTGGAAAAAGTAACCTCGGTTGGGCTAAATCGCGCTCCACCATTAAAACCAATAACGAGATTATGCTTGTCGGCAACAGCCTTGAAAGCAGTTTCAAGATCGGCACGGAGAGCGGAAATTGAAGAACGAGTAAATGAATTCAACTGTGTTCCTTTCTTTGACTACAAGATTAGTATACCAAATATTGTTTTGTTTGTCAACTAAAATTTAGATTTTATCGAAATTTGTGGGTGCCACATATGCAGCAGCTTTTCCTAAAATATTTGCTGCCTGAAAAATTGGAGATTTAACATCTTGAAATTCAACAAGATAGGTTTTGTAGAGATAAACGAATGCATCGGTAAGAATTTCACCGGGATTGTCTGCCTTCGGGTGACACCAAGCGGCACGAGTTTGTTTATCGTCATACGCAACTTGATATTTGGCCAATTGTTCAGCTTCTTCGGCCTTTTTGTTCTTGTATTCTTCACAATTATGGAAAGAGGTTTTGATGAGCCAAAGACCTGTCGGAGCCACGCCTTCGCCCTGCCAATAAGGTCTACGTGTTGATGTTCCAACCAGACCCCATTTGCCAGATTTATATTGAACCCATGCGAGATTCTGGCAACCACATCGGCTACAAGTTTTCAAATCCCGCGCTGTGATCGATTTAATAAGGTTTTGGATCGGATTCTGTCTCATTTGGCTACCTTTCCTCTACTATTTAAGTATACTAAATTTATAGCCAGATGTCAACCAAAATATTTAAAAATAAACCCTTTGTTTTGAGTTATTTAGTTCTCCAATAAGCAAAGCATTGCTTCTTCGTCTGATAACTTTTGGACATTTTTTGAAAATTTAGCTGCAATACGTTTACCATATAAATCATTTATTATAATTTGATCTTCTGCGCTAGGTGCGCATTCCTTTGGATATTCGGGATCAAACTCTGCAACAATACCAAATTTATCAAATAATATAGAGATATCATCCCATGCTCTAAATTTAACATAGTCACCGATTTTTAGCTCATTACCATTGTGGTCAAACATTTACTTCTCCTTTCTTAATATCATAAACCCACTGTTTACGAACTCGACCAGATTCAGGGAAAAATTCCTGATCATGCACTTCGCCTTTTGGAGAATGCCCAAGAGTAACTGGATATGTTTCACTCACTCTTCCACTGGCGTAAAGATTAACACTTTCTACTTCCACAAAATGAACATCCCAATAAGTTACTTCTGTATCATTTACAAGATGACAAGGCATCCCAAAAACCATTTTATGAATTGGCAAATATGCAAGCGGATCGCCAATATGTGGTTGTCCATAAGGCTCACGAAGATTAACGCGCTTGATTCCAAGTAGAGAAAGATAAGTTATTGTCTTCATTAAATCAATGCCAATATTTTCTGGACCAAGAACAATGTTAACCTTCAAATTCAAATTTGGATTTTCATTAATAATTTGTATCATATCGGGAGGAACGCCACGCCCCATCATTTTCCTATAAATGTCAACATCAAAACTGCAAATAGAAAGACTTGCCTTATCATATAAAGCAAAAACTTCCTTTGTATATGCAGCGCCATTGGTTCGAATAGCAAGATCGGTGTTTGGAAACTTGCTGCGAAGATACGCAGTAAGTTCAGCATGATGCTGATAAAGCAGTGGATCGGTATTTGTGCCAGTCAGACAAATTTCTTTAGTTGGGCGCTGACTCAACTGTTCACAAAAATGATCAATGTTTGCAAGAGGCCATTGCTTGAGAACATCATAGGTATCAAGGTCCATCATATGCTGCCCGATGCAAAAATAACAGGCACGGTTGCATGGACCACTGAGATGAATATTACCAAACCAATGTTCGAATTTTTCGTTTGAATTCAAACAGCCCATTTTATTCCTCAAACTTTCTCAGCATCAAATCTATTTCGTTGAACTTGCCAGATTAAGTTCCGGTTTCAATGCCTTGATCAAGGCAACCTCTCTTGAATGAGCCTGTGCTTTGCCTCTAACGGTTTCCAGAATCTCCATGGTGACTGAATCGATACCAAACTTGCGAAGCGCGGTATATAGAGGCCATGATTTCGATTCGTTTCTGGCACGTTCCAGATGCTTAGAAAACCGAAGATTTGCACTTTTCAGGACAGTTGATTGCGTTTTTGCCGTCAAACCGATATAAATCATATTCTCTACAACGATCTTGTAAAGTATATGAGTCCGGTCAGAACGCTTCTTCCGCTTTGTTTTTCTCTCATCCATATATAGATCATACCAAAATTCTATTTGAATGTCAAGGTTTATTTTATCCCGGTATACTGAGACCTGTCAAATAGGCTTATACGTCAAAATATGTAAAAAATGGTGTTTTTTGTCCTTTAGAATCAATAGCTTATAGTAGTGGCGATAGGGTTAAACTACTATATGCTTGACATTCAAATAGAATTTTAGTATGATCTTTATATGGGACAAATCAAACAATCCGCTAAGAAAATTTATGGCCGGGAACCCAAAACGTTGGATCAGGTTGGCAAAGCCGTCATTAAAATTATTGATACTCATAAAAGCAGCTATGGGGGCCATAAAAGGGAAGTCGTAGCCACAAAATGTGTTGGTTTGTCGTGGTCTATTACTCATTCTGATAGTGTTAGCAACTCTCACTCTGCTCCCGAAGGATATTTAACAAATTTTGGTGGTTATGGAACAAAAGATGGTGTTCCGCGTGGATATCCGGGATGGACTGGTCGTGTTTGGGTTCGATATGAAAATGATTCAACTACTTTTGGAAGTGATCCCTTTAGTCAAACATTAACCCATACCGGAACAGGCAGTTGGGGTAGTTATGATGGACCGTGGCGCGAAGTTGCACACCAATGGTATGAACGATTTGGAAAATATAATCACAAAAGCGCCACTTATCCAGAACCACAAATTTATAGTTGGGATTTTAAGATTTTTGATGCTGATTGGCCAAAAATCGAGGATTATACACATCAGGCAATGCTGAATATGCTTGAAGATAAACCACTTAATTCAATTTCTCATGTTTTTTTGTGGGAAGACCCAAAAACCAAGGCAGCAGATAAGAAATTTCTTTTACAAAAATACTAAAATTTTGTAATTGATTAGGTGAATAATATGCTTGATAAAAACGGAAAAATATTGGAGGTTGGTGATGTAGTTCGTTGTATGCCCCCATATTATAAAACGTTTAGATATACAAGTGTCATTATTGAAGCGGCGCAAAATTATGTAACGATTAACAGTAGTGGCATCAGTTCTACCGAACGATGGAATTGTGGGGATTATGATTATGTAATCGACGATTCGATGAAAATATATAAAATTTCAGATAAAAGAGCATTTCTTTGGAAATTGGAACATTGATGGTGGATAAAAACGGAATTGAATTAAAAATCGGAGATTACGTAAAATACACTGCTTGGTGGAATCCAAGCGATACTACTATTTACTTTGGACAAATTATTAATTTGTTGGAATTAGATAACATTGTCAGCATCAAAGTAAGACTTTCGCATGATAATATCAATAGCAACTATTCATTTGCAGTTTATAAAGTATCAGACGAAGAAGCAATGCTTTGCTTATTGGAGAATTAAAATGATTCATACCGATAGTAAATGGAACAAGATTTTTAAAGTCGGGCAAATTGTGCGTGTTATAGATAGAGATTTTACTGGCTATACTCGTAATATGTTTTTAGCACAAATAATATTAGTTGGTTCAGGATCAGTATATAAAATCAAATATTTAAATACAACATCTTCTCGATTTGCGTGGCAAATGTCAGCAGTTAGTGATGAAGAAGCAATGTTATATATTCTGGAGAATTAAATGAAAGATGTCAATGGAGTTAAACTAAAAATCGGCGATTATGTAAAATATCGACTTGATGAGATGTGCAGTTTTGACATTTTAAGCTCAGTAGTAGGAAGTGAAGTTGCTGGTTTTACAACTTATATTCATGTGACATATAAAAATCAACGTGGATATATTCCAAAATATGAGCACAATGTTCGGAAAATTTCAGATGAAGAAGCTATGTTGTGGATGTTTGAGCAATGAAAAATAAAATCAAAATGCCGAAAAATATCAATGATATTGGTAGTAAAATAAATAAATTAATAGCATCTCATAATATCAATGATCTATGCGAAGACTTACAAATTATTGCTATAATACAAGATTATATGGTTTTTAATGATATTAAGGAACCATCAGAAAAAGTAAAAATAGCAGCTTTATCATTAAATGGTCATTATATTCTAAGGATGAAATTTCCATCACAAGAACTTTGGAAAACTGCCATAACAGAAACACCCACTACTATACGATATAATAAAAATCCAGATAAGGAATTACAATTATTGGCTGTTTCTTTAAATCCTTATGTTATAACATACATTGGTGATCCAGATGAAGATGTGCAACTAGTTGCATTAAGAGGAGACAGCACCATAATTAAATATATTAAATATCCAACCGAAAATGCAATAATATTGGCTAAATTTTGCAATTGACAAATTTATTAAACAAAGATATTATATAAACATGAGTAAAATATATACTGACATCATGATTGATATTGAAACTTTGGGAACTACACCAAATGCTCAAGTTTTAAGTATTGCAGCCGTGGCATTTAATCCATTTGAAATAACAACAGATTTTTCTGAAAATCCAACTCTTGATTTGTTGTTAACTCTCGAAGATCAACAAAATAGACATGTTGATGATGGAACGCTTGTATGGTGGTCTAAACAAAGTCACGAAGTGCAAGATCGAATATTTGGAGAATCAGATCGAGTTTCTATAGTTGAATCTCTTGAACAATTGTCAAAGTTTTGTTGGCTAAAAAATAGAATTTGGGCACAAGGTATTACCATGGATATTTGTATTTTGACCGATCTTTATGGTGAACATAAAAAGAGTGTTCCATGGAACTATGGTGCTGTTAGAGATAGTAGAACTCTATTAGATTTATATTCCGTGAATCAACCATTGGTGACGCATGACAGTCTCGCCGATGTTCTGCGCCAAATTAGCGGAACACAACAAGCCATCAAAGGTTTAGGAATTACTAAGTTTGTTCGAGAACACTAATTTTTATTTTCATATAACTTATCTATATCTTTTTTCTTGAAATCTAATATATAAGAAAAAGCCAATTTAAAAGAAGATGTATTATCGTCTGGTGCAGGTTCAACAACCATTCCAGTTAATATTCCAATTAATTGTCCAGATTCGTTAAATATACCAGCCCCACTATCTCCATACCAAATATTAAAATCATATAATATTTGTTTTGGTTCATTATCACTTTGAGCTATGGTTCCAACAGTTGTTCCTTTTCTAAATATATCATGTAATTTTCCGGGATTTCCAAAATAAAATATAGATTTTCCTTGAGTTGGTTCTTCATCTTTGATTGTAGTATAATTTTTAAAAGTTGTGTCTACAATGTAAATGGTATGATCATTATCATCTCTTATTCTACTAGTAATTGCTACTACCGCATTAATTCCTTCAAGATATAAAGCATCAGTTGGAAGTTCACAGTGACTTGCGGTAATTAATGAGTGAGGAGCAATCGCAGTTGCAGAACAATGTTTTGAATCCATAACTGTTTCTTGATGAGTTCGATATGTGGTATCATGAGCAATTTTTATTACGGCGGGTGTTTGTGCTATAACTAAAATAGGAAAAATAAAAACAATAAAAGAAAGAATCATATTGCGCATGGTAATTTCTCCTGTGACAAAAATATTACATAATTCTTTGCCGAATTTATTTAAAATTTATGAATTACTATTTCCACCTTTATCTATTCTTAGTAAATTTGACAAATTTTGTATTACTGGTTCAACATTTCCGCTTGAATTTGTAAAGACATTAGAATTATTTATAAATTGATCCCTTTGTGTTTGTCCAGTTCCGGGAGTTAATGGAGTTCTCTGTTTGGTGTTTACATAGGTCCAAGCAGTTCCCGAAAATCTATAAAGTCTAGCTGGAAAATAATCTTGTCTTAAAACATATTGACCGGTAGTTGGAGTTGATGGAAATTCTGTAGCAGTAGTTACTGGATACCCATCAACAGCTTCGCCACTATTTACAAGATAGCCGGTAAATTTTTGTTGTGGACTTGCATTTGCAGGTAATGGACCTTGCTTCGGGTCACCATTAACAAATAATGGTGCAAATAATGCATCAGTATTATATCCTGACATTGGAGTCTCATATTCAGCTTGAGTTACAATAGCTTGATTCATAGTTGTGTAAAGATTTCCAGAACTTGAAATATTACTATAAGTGGTAGTATTACCATTTATTAAAACTGGGCTACCATCTAATCCAATTACTATTTGATTTAATATTTGAGAATATTCTTGAGTATCAACTAATGGTTGCATTCTTAATCTCCATAAATGATTCCACCAAGTAGGAGAAAAGCCAGAAGCCGGTCGTGTTCCCTCTTGAACAACATAATATCTTTTGAGCGCAATAGGAACTGTTTCGTCCAAACTATAAAATTCTTTTAAATTTGGAAGCTCAATTACATCACCTGCCATTAATTTTCTACCAAAAGTTTCAATCATATTATTTAAATGAACTGTCATATAAAGAGTTCCTTGACTAATCAGTAAACCCCATTGAGATAGGTCTAAATCTAAATCTTGTGGATTATAATGACATCTTAATCTATAAATGTCAGGGGCATATTTTCTATCTCTGTTTTCTTGTAATAAAAGGTCTTGAATATTTTGAGCACTTAGATTTGGATAAATTGGTTGAGTTGCATCATTGATAATATTTGGATTTTCGGAACCAAGATATTTATGGACATATGCTGATACTCCACCCATTGTAAATTGCTCTAGAATATGAGCATCAAAAAATTTAAAATCTTGTCCGAGTTTTTCTTCGTGCCATAATGAAATGCGGGGCATTTAATACTCTCCTAATTTATAAAACAAAATTCTAATTTAACCGATGAGAAGTCCCAAAGGGCGCTCACCGAATCTATAATTCTGAATATCCATATGTAATTCTGTCATGATAGCAGTAGCTTCGGCTTTCAATGAAGCACCGTTTAAAGTTGTGCCTCCACCGGGACCAACAATTGTAGAATATTTCTCGCGGGCTTGTCCCAATTCACTTAAACAAAGAGCATATGTATATTCTTTTAAAAATGTTAATGTGCGATAGTCAGTTAATAGTTGCACCAATGGGCGCAAGTTATAAGTTTGAAGTAACATTGTTTCATCTTCACAAAGAGGACGACGAATAAGCGACAATTTTTTAGTTACAGAATTGAAATTGAAATCAATTTCTCCACCAAACATACGTGATGCTTGAAATTGGAAATCTGAATACAATTCAAAACTCAACAGACCACCACTACGTCCAGCATTTAGAATATATGTATTTAAATAACCTTGAGAAAATGGATCGAAATTACTTCCACCAGTTCCTAAGTCTCCAATACTTCTTCTCCAAATTTTTTGAACATATTGAATTTCTTCTGGTAATGTATATATCTGAACGTCTTTTTGTGGTTTTAAAAATACAAAACTTTCTTCAACGGCAGCTTGGCTACGAGTTCTAAAAACTTCCACAGCACGAACAATAGCATTTTCATAATGTTCAGGATCAAGTTCAACCTCTACCATTTGATCACCTAAACGAAAACGAACATAATCAAAAACATTGTTTTTAAGTTTAGCTAAATCTACAACATTTCTTTCTTCGGCCATGATTCTGTTACCTCTTTATTATTTATCATTTTAGGGTTGCATAACGATAAAAACTTAGTTATAATAAAAACAAGATCGATATTAAAGGAATAATTACATATATGATTATAGGAATTATGGGAAATATTGGCTCAGGCAAGGGAAAAGTTTCTGAATATATTCAGGAAAAATATAATTTTCAAAAACTTAGTTTTGCTAATTCATTAAAATCAGCGGTTTCTTCTGTTTTTGATTGGCCACTAGAATTATTACAAGGTTCCACACCAGAAAGCAGAGAATGGAGAGAAACTGTTGATCAGTGGTGGAGCGAAAGATTACATATTAAAGGATTAACGCCCCGATGGATTTTACAACAATGGGGAACAGAAGTTTGTAGATATGGCTTTCATCCAGATATTTGGGTTGCTTCTTTAGAACACAGAATTATGAAATTAAATAATAACATTGTTATTGATGATTGCCGTTTCATTAATGAAATGGAATCTATAAGAAAATATAATGGAATTTTAATTAAAGTTACTCGCGGTGAATTACCTGAATGGTATAATACTGCATTAGATGAAGTAAGATATTTAAAAACTTATGGATATGAAACTGGTTTTGAAAGTATGATGGCAATAAAATACCCAGATGTTCATATAAGTGAATGGGGATGGATAGACGAAAAATTTGATTATGATATTGAAAATAATGGAACAGTTGAAGAATTGAATAATAAAATTGACAATATTATTAAAAATATAACTATTTAAAAATATATTTTTATTTTCCTATAAAATTCAAAATTCTCTTTTGTTAAAGTGGCTTCTTTCTATATAGATTGCTAAATATCAATAGACAAGTTTGTAATAGGAGAACTAACAAATGGCAAATCTAATTTCACCCGGCGTAGATATTTCGGTAGTGGATCAAACACAGTTTACTTCTGCACCACAGGGAACCGTTCCATTTATTTTGATTGCTACTGCCCAGAATAAAGTTAATCAAAGTAATACTCTTGCACAATATACCACTGCAAATACAGCAGGGCAAATTTATCTTGAAACTAGTCAAAGAAGTCTTGTTCAAGACTTCGGCGCACCAATTTTTGAAAATGTTCAAGGAACACCAGTAAATGGTTCCGAACAAAACGAATATGGTCTAATGACTGCATTTTCAACATTGGGTGTTTCGTCTGCCGCTTATATTATGAGAGCGCCTATTGATCTTGCTGCATTAAGTGGTTCTCTAACTGCTCCGGTTGGAACTCCACCAAATGATACATTATGGCTTGATACTACAGCCACAGATTGGGGTTTATTTGAATTTGACGCTGCAACCTTAACTTTCTTTCCAATTGTTTCAACAAACCAAACTGGTGATGGAAAATTATGGGTTCTTGATAGTTCAGTTCAAACTAATGGAAATATTGGTTCATTAACTGCTTATCTCGGAGCTAATTGTCAGCCATCTTCTTCAATTGGAAAACCCGGAGATTATGCAGTTGTTCCAGCCAATGCAAGTAATCCAGTATGGTTCCAAAATAGTTCTGGAACTTGGGTTTTGGTTGGTTCACAAGCATGGCAAGATAGTGTTCCTACAGTTATCGGAGCTAATACTTACCCAATAGTAACTGGAAATATTATTTTAAATGGTTCCAATGTAAATTTCACCGCAAATTCATTATCTTCAATCGTAAGTGGAATTAATGCTGCAAATATTACCGGCGTAAACGCTGTTATTGTTTCAAATCGTCTTGCTTTAACAGTTGATTATCTTGCAAATAGTGGCAATGGTAACGTTGTGGTAACTGGTGATGTTTCAGTGTTGGGTAATGTTGGAATTTCAGCAGCTACCTATTATGCACCAGCTTATCAAGCAAGTCCATTTACAAATGTCCCACAATGGAATCCAACTGATGCAACACCTGAACCAACTGGAAGCATTTGGTTTAATACAACTCCTCAACAAGAGGGTGCAAACATTGTCATAAGAGAATTTAATTCTGCAAGTAATGTTTGGACAGTTGAACCAGTTGTTATCTCTGAAAATGATGCAACAGTTAATACTCTTCTTGATCCAATTGGTGGAGGAATTAACATTCCTGCTGGAACACTTTATTTTGAATATGGTGCTTTTGGTGCCAACGCAGCTTCTATCCTATGGGAGCGCGTAGCCGGAGCAACTATTATTACTGGAACTGCTGTAAGTGCAAATGTTACAGCTAGCTCAACTTTTGTTATTAATACTGCTACTGTTGGAAGTAATACATTTACTGCCAACGTAACAATTACAATTCCATCAGTTCTTCCAACAGATTTTGTAGCTGCTGTAAACAGTGCATCTATTCCGGGAATTACTGCTGGTTTAAATAGATTTAATCAGATTTACATTGAAAATACCACTGGTGAAACTTTCTATTTGTATGAAGGAACATATTCACCATTAACAACTGTTGGTATTCTTACATCACCAGCATTATCTGCAAAGGTTAGTAATTGGGTAACTCCAACTTATGTAGTTAGTGCAATTACACCAACCGCTGATCCAGCAAATGATACTATCTGGTATTATGATGACCCAACTGTTGCTGATATATTAGTTAATACTGGCAATGCATGGATGAGCTATAGAACAGTTACAGCAGATGCTCGTGGTTATAACCTTTCCTTAACTGACGTAAATGGTCCAATTGCAAGTGCAAGTATGCCGCTAACTCAAAGCAACGGTAATGTTTTAGCATATGGGGATATTTGGCTTAATACAGCAGATTTGAACAGTTTGCCAAGTATTTACCGTTATAGCACTGGTAATACTTGGGTTCAAATTAATAATGCAGATCATACAAGTTCAAATGGTATTGTTTTTGCAGATGCTCGTTGGTCTGCTGGTTTTAATGATATTTTAGAAGAACAAGCATTGGAAACAGTAATCTCAGCAGAAAACAATTATAATATTATAACTGAAAATTCAACCTATGCATTGCTTGATCCGGGATTAGGAATTCTTGAACCAATTAGCTTAATGTTGGTAGCAAGCCCTGCAAACTTAGACCCCGATGCACCAAGTTATGCATTGTATCCTCGTGGAACTTTACTATTCAATACTCGTCGTAGTGGTATGAATGTTAAACAATTCATGGCAAACTATTTTACAGTAAGTAGCAATGTTCCTTATTCAGATACTTGGGTTACTTTAAGTGGAAATAATGAATTGGGTGTTGCATATCAAGGAAGCGCAGCACAACGTAACGTTGTTGTGAAATCTTTGATTTCTGCTCTTGAAAATAGTTATCAAATTCAAGATGAATTCTATAATTTTAATTTGATGTCTTGCCCCGGTTATCCAGAAGTATTACCAGCCTTGGTAACTATTGATGAAGCTCGTGGTGAAACAGCATTTATTGTTTCAGATAGCCCACTAACATTACAAGCAAATGCAAACGCATTGAATACTTGGGCAAATAATCTAAATCAATCAACAACAGATGATGTTAATGGATTGGTTACATTCTATGATTATGCAGCAACTTATTATCCATCTGGTCTTACAACTGATCTAACTGGTAATAATATTGTTGTTCCAAGTAGCTTCATGGCACTTCCAACAATTATTCAAAGCGATGCAGTTTCTTATCCATGGTTTGCACCGGCTGGAGCACGTAGAGGATTAGTAACAAACGTAAGTTCTATCGGCTATGTTGATGAACAAACTGGTAATTTTATTACAAACAGTATTTCTAAAGCATTGCGTGATGTTCTATATCCTGCATATGTAAATCCAATTAGTAATTTTCAAGCTGGTGGAATTCAGATTTATGGACAGAAGACTCGCAGCGGCCAAGACACTGAATTAAGCAGAATTAATGTTGCGCGTCTTGTTATCTATCTTCGTGGAGCATTAAATCAGATTGGTGGACAGTATGTATTCGAGCAAAATGATAGCATAACTCGACAGGGAATTGCTTATCAAATCGGTGAATTCTTGAAGAGTATTCAAGCACTAAGAGGAATCACTGATTATGCAGTTGTTTGCGATCTTTCCAATAATTCTCCCGCAACAATTGACGCAAATGAATTATTTGTAGATGTAGCTGTTGCTCCAACAACTGTGGCTGAATATATCTATATTCCTATTACTTTGGTTGGTCAAGGGGTTATTACAACAAGCAGTGTAACCGCTGGTTAAAATAGTTGTATTTAATATTAGGGTATGCTATACTATTGGCATACCCTAATTTATTGGACAAATCAAATGAAAACTCGTATTTATAATACTCAACAGTTTATTGAACAATCAAAAAAGAATTATAATGAAGGAAGATATTCATATGATAAAACTGTTTATAAAAATGCAAAAACAAAAGTTATTATTACCTGTTTGCTTTGCAATAGAGATTTTGAACAATTGCCCAATAATCATATATCTGGTCATAATGGTTGTATATTATGTTCTATAGGAGGTAATAAAAAAGACACTAGTATTTTTATAATGAAAAATAAAGATAAAAATATATATTCATATGACAAAACTGTTTATAAAAATGCAAAAACAAAAGTTATTATTACCTGTTTGCTTTGCAATGAGGATTTTTTACAAACACCAGATTCTCATTCACGAGGTCATGGGTGTCCATTATGTTATCGCAAAACATGTAATAAACAACGAATCAAGACTACTGAACAATTTATAGAAGATGCATCTTTGATACCAATTCATTTTGGCAAATATTCATATGAAAAAACAAAATATCAATATGCAAGAAAAAATGTTCTTATAACTTGCTTAGTATGTAATAGAGATTTCTTACAAACACCAGATAATCATTTATCAGGAAAAGGATGTTATTTTTGTAAAAATAAATTGATTTCTGAGAAATTACTAAGTTCCACTAATGAGTTTGTTCAAAAAGCAAAAAAATTACCACTTAATGATAATTATTCATATGATAAGGTAAAATATATTAATAGTAAAATTCCGGTTATCATAACATGTTTATCTTGTAATAAAGATTTCTTACAGGTTCCTACTAATCATCTTCAAGGTTCTGGTTGCCCAGTTTGTAATAGTTCAAGAGGTGAGAAGGCAATTGAAAATTTTCTTATTTTGAACAAAATAGAATATAAAAGACAAGTAAGAATTACTGGGTGTCATCGAAAGAAAACACTTCCTTTTGATTTTGGAATTTATAATAATTATGGTAAATTATTGAGATTAATAGAATATCAAGGAATTCAACATTACAAATCTTTTACTCATTTTGGTGGTATAGAAAAATTAAATAAAACATTAGATTCTGATAAAATTAAAAGTGATTATTGTTTGGAAAACAAAATACCATTGTTAATTATTCCTTATACTGATTTTAATAATGTAGAAAGCATATTACAATTTTGGACTAATAAAGGTTACTTTTGAAAATTTTTCAATAAAGTATAAATACTATCAGTGTAGTAATAGGAGATATAATTATGGCTTCCGCAAGTTTGCTTAATTTCACAGTTCCGCTTTCAAATATCGGGGATTCCGCATCGGGTCAGGGCTTAATAATGCCAAAATTGAAATATAGATTTCGTTTGACTTTTGTTGGCTTTGGTGTTTCGGTTGATACAACCGAATTGACAAAACAAGTTATAGATTTTAAACGTCCAAGTCTAAAATTTGATGAACAAGTAATTGATGTTTATAACTCCAAGGTTCACTATCCCGGAAAGCCATCATGGGATGCGACTACTGTTACTCTTCGTGATGATATGCAAGGTAATATTCAGACGCTTGTTGGACAACAGATGCAAAAACAATTTGATTTCCTAAATCAAGCAAGTGCTAGTTCCGCAAGTGATTTTAAATTTTCTCTTGTTGCTGATACATTGGATGGTGGAAATGGTGCAGTTGAGCCAATTATTCTGGAATCTTGGAATCTTGTTGGATGTTATATTAGTAACGCTGATTGGAGTGATAGTGACTATAAAACTTCTGATCCTCAAACTGTTAAACTATCTATTGTATTTGATAATGCATTACAAACTGCATTTGGAATCGGTTCACCTGTTGTTAGAACTAATGGTGTTCTAGCAATTTAATTAAAAATCTCCTCCTGTTGCACTAAAGCTCACCAAATTACTGGTGAGCTTTTATTTTAAGCATAAATAATGTCAGTCACGGACTACCAATCCTACTGACTCTAATGCTATTAAGGAGCACCAGCTATGCGTATTTATTATACAACTGAAATCTTTATTGAAAAAGCAAAAACTCATCCAAATCATATAAACTGTTTATATACTAAAACTGTTTTTGTTTCTTGGAAAGAAAAAATCTGTATAACTTGTCCTATTCATGGAGATTTTTGGCAACGTTCAAAGGATCATATAGCTGGGGCAGGGTGTCCAAAATGTGCCAACCAAAATACAGGGATTAGGTGTCGATTTGATCAAGAAGAATTAATTAAATTATTAAACAAGAAACATAATTATAAATATACCTATGAAAATGTCATATATAAAGGGGCGCATTACGATATTATTGTAACATGCCCAAAACATGGAAACTTTAGCGTTAAAGCATATTCACATATTGCTGGAATAGGTTGTATTAATTGTGGTTACGAGTCATCTGCTGTCATTCGCAGAAAAACAACAGATCAGTTTATTTTGGATGATCCAAAATACATAGTAATTTTTTTAATTATAATAAATCTGAATATATTACATCAAAAACAAAATTATGTATAACTTGTCCTATTCACGGAGATTTTTGGCAAATACCAAACAAGCACTTATTTGGTAGAGGATGTCCGAAGTGCAAAGAATCATCAGGAGAAACTATTATTAGGTTAATACTTGAGAACACAAAATTGAAGTATAAAAGTGAATTTAAAATTCCAGAATGTAAAAATATATTTCCTCTTCCTTTTGATTTTGCAATAATAAATAATAAAAAAATTTTAGGATTAATTGAATATCAAGGAATTCAACATTATAGACCAATACGAAGATCAAGAAAATGGTCAGATGAAAAACTTCAAATGGTATTCAACCAGATATTAAAACATGACTTAATTAAAAAAATATATTGTCAAACAAATAATATTCCTTTTCTTGAGATATCATACGCTCAAAAAGATAATATTAAAACATTGTTAGAAGAGTTCATTGTCAATATAACATAAATATCTATATGAGTATTCTTTCACAAGTATTATCTGGAACATCTAATCAACCAGCAACTACCTTGCGTGATTATCAACATGCATCTAAAATTTTCCGACCTAACAATAGCAGTTTCTTACCCAAAAGTAAAAATTGGTTTCATATATTTTTTGAATTGGACCCAGTAGTAATTAGTGCCGTGAATGCCGCATTAGGAGAGGCAACTTCTAATTTTAGAATTAATTGGAATCCTACTAATGTTCCAATTTTAGGAATTTTAGCAAAAACTGCAAAATTACCAACTTTTAAATTTGATGTTAAAAAGAATAATCAATATAATCGATGGAGTCTAACAACAACCAAAATAACATATGATCCAATTGAAATAAGTTTCTGGGATGATACTGTTGATACTATACGAGGATTTTGGTATGCATATTATCAATATATGATTCAAGACCCACGATACGTAAATTTTCAAGCATCACAAAATCAAGGAATAGCAGTTCCGTATCAATGGGCACCAAGCACAGCAAATGTTGAAATGTTATATAGCACTTCTTCTAATTGGGGAGTAAATTATGGTATGGATACCGTTGATACTCTTGGTTCTGCGATGAATAAAACTAATCCATTTTTTAGAAGTATACGAATATATCAATTTAATCGTCAAACAAATTCTGATCCAACAATTGGACCACAATATACTGAGTATGTTTTAGTAAATCCAGTGATATCTTCCTTTGATCATGATACTGTTGATTTTTCAAGTTCTGAATATATGCAAAATAAAATGTCTATTGAATGTGAAACCGTTTTATATAACTCAGGATTAGTTAACAATGATGAAATTGCAAGTTGGGATGCAGTTCTTCAAACATTTTTTGATACTACTCCAAGTTTCATTGCACCAGTTAATACTAATTTAAATCAAGTTAGTCAATTAGGATCATCAGTTAATTCATCATTATTTAATGCTCCGTCTGTTTCCAACGGCGGAACAAACAGTGGAATTAATAGCGTAACTTCTATTTTAAATCAACCCAATGGCGATGCTACAACCGTTCAAAATTCTTCAATTGGGTTATTAAACAATAAAATCGGTGTTCCTAATATTGTTCCGGGTTTTGGAAATAGTGGATTACCTCCTGATGTTTTAGGGGCATAAAATGAAAATAAAAGAATTACTACGAGAATATAACGAACAACGATTAATAAATGACTTTGGCAATAAAATATTAACTAAAGCCAAAACAGATATTTCTGCTCCAAAAACCAACGATATTAAAGATATTTTAATAAAAATATCAGCAATGGACCCAACTCCAAATAAAGAACTAACTTTCTGGTGTGCTTT